>Ga0080064_1000434_pt1 | contig 111500 bp, 94 predicted proteins | sample Subgrocontami54m_FD_69260 | JGI IMG/M metagenome (GOLD analysis project Ga0080064, IMG submission 69260) | Subsurface groundwater microbial communities from S. Glens Falls, New York, USA - GMW46 contaminated, 5.4 m (SPADES assembly) (version 2) ...
CGCACTTGCCGGAACCCTCGGAGCGCCTCGCGGGGCCCGGGGGGGGGGACGTTCAAGCGATGGGGGGCGAGCCGGGAAAGTACCGGCTGCGCGTCGGCGACTTGCGCGCGTTCTTCGAGCGGCGCGACGCTCCGCCCGACAGCGACGAGCCGGGCGCGATCGTGGTGATTCGCGTGCTGAACCGGCGCGAGGCGTACCGGTGAGGGGCGTGGTGCGTGAACAGACGACGAGCCGCATCGAGCCGCGCCCAACGCGTGCGCGTGCGCCCGCGCGTCATGGGGTTCGGCCGTGTTGACTGCCGAGCAACGCCGGCGCGTCGAACGCCGACGGGTGGCGACGTCGTCGAGTTCGCGCGAGCGTCCGGCGACGGCGTCGAAAGCGTCCATGCGGACACAAATGCGGACACAGCAACGCGGCGAGAGAACGAAACCTCAACGGCTGCGCGGGACTCTGGGCGGAAGCACAGAGGAATCGAACCTCCCGACCGCAGCGGAAGGCTGCGTATCCACCGGTTTTGAAGACCGGGCCCGTCACCAGATCGAGTCGTGCTTCCGTCGCCACGCTAGCGCGCCGCGCGCGGCGTCTCAATGGTTCGTCGCCGTCTGGATCGCTGGTGCTTCCGCGCGCGCGCGGGTTCGTCGTAGGCTCCGCGCACATGACGGCTTCCGACGCTAGTCCGCTCGCGCTGGTTCCAGGCCGCATCGGTCCGTCCGATGCCGTTCAGCTCGCGTTCGCTCTCTGCAACGTGTTCGATCGACAGAAGTCGGGCGACGCCGCGACCAAACGCGCCGCACGCGCGATGCGTGACTCGGCGGAGACCCTGCGCGTGGCGTGGGAGACGCAAGTGCGTGCGACGATCGGTTCGCACGGCGGCAAGGCCGTGCGTCGGGCCGACACCGACGAGGACGCCGTGTGGATCGCGCTGTTCACGTGGCTCAAGGGTTGGGCGTCGCTCCCCGCGGGAAGCTGCGACGAGCGCGAACGTGCCGCGACGGTCCTGGCGTCGCTGTTCCCCGACGGCGTGAGCTTCACGGATCTGACGTACGCGATGGAGTGGGTCGAGGCCGAGCGGCGGATGAACATGCTCGAGGGTGGCGGTTACGCGGACACGATCGAACAGCTCGGTGGCGCGCCCATCCTGCGCGCGCTGCGAACGACGCACGGCGAGTACGAACGCGTCCTCGGCGTCACGCACCGCGCGACGATGCCACCCGATCCCGCGAGCGATGCGCTCGCCAGCATGGCCGAGGACACCCGGGTGCGAATTCGCGCGTACGTGGAATCGATCGCCGCCGCGGACGCGCCGTCGCTTGCGGACACGCTTCTCGAGCCGCTGCGGCGCTGGGTCGAAGAACGCAATCGACCGCGGCTGTCGGGGTAGCGTTGCGCGCGGTTCACGCGCCTGGCACGATGACGGCACCGCCTGCGCGTTGCAGCGCCGCGCGAGCGTTGCCCGCTTCGGCGAGGTCGAGTCGCTCGAGCACGGGCACGGCGAGTGACAGAACCCGTCGGCCGTTGAGCGTGTCGCCCCGCTCGATCAGGTGCGCACCGTACAGCGCTCGTGTGCGTGCAAGTTCGCGCGTCGCCCCGAGCTCCTCGAGAATCTGAACCGCCTGCTCGAAGTACACTTGCGCCGTCCGCGCGGACTCGCCCGTTTCGTCGAACACCGTGAGCGCAGCGGTCTCGCCGAGTCCTCGGAGTGCGAGCGCCTCGGCCTCCCGAATGCCGAGAGACCTCGCGATCGAAAGCGACCGATCGAGGTGACTCTTGGATCGCTCGCCGTCGCCCGACACGCGCGCCAGCAATCCCCGTGTGCGCTCGATCTCCGCGAGAGCCCGCGAGTCGTCCATCTCGATGGCGAGCTGTTCGGCGACTTCGAGCTGCTGCGTTGCGGTCGTCGTGTCGCCTCGCTGGATGGCGGCTTCGCCAAGGTTGGCGGACACCATCACGATCACGCGCTTGTCCCCGAGCGCGCGGGCCAGTTCCAGCACTTCGGTCCAGCTCTTCTCCGCCTGCTCGATGTCCCCGCGTTCGTACGCGAGAACCGCAAGCGCATTTCGCGTGAGCGTCGCGCCAGCGATGTCGCTGCAAGACTCCCGGAGCGCGAGTGCCCGCTCGAAGTGCGCGCGCGCCTGGCGAGGCTGGCCACGCTGGAGGTGGACGAGTCCAAGATTGTGCGTCGAAAGCGCCTCGCCCAGCGGATCGTTGATGGACTGACGGATGCGAAGTGCCTCGGTGCTGTGCTGTACGGCGCCGTCGAGGTCGCCGGCGAGGTTCGCGACGACACCGAGATCGTCTTGCACGGCCGCGACGCCGCGCTGGTCCTCCGCCTGCTGAAAGAGGTCGAGTGCGCGCCAGAGCAGTGTGCGCGCCACGTGCAAGTCGCCGCGCGCGCGCGCAAGTCGCCCGAGCCGACCGAGGGCCGCTGCGATCTTGTTCCGTGCGCCGTACCGATGCGCGAGGTCGAGCATCGACTCGAACGCGAGACGCGCTTCGTCGACCCGACCGAGCAGCGACAGCACGACGCCCTTGTCGTGCAGCGCGTCGATGCGAACGGGCGCGTTGCCCGCGGGCAGATACGTCAGCGCCTTGTCGAACATCTCGACGGCGAGCGGTCCGCGGTAGCTGGCCTGCGCCACGCGCGCTGCACGGAGGAACGCCCGCGCGGACGCGTCGTGCATGTCGGCTTTTTCCAGGTGACTCGCGATGGCGCGCGCAAGGTCTTCTGCACGCGGCCCCGCTGCGAGGTCGAGCCACGCCGCGCAGACCTCGTGACGCTGTTTCGCCACGTCCGCATCCAATTCACGCAGGACCTGCGCACGGAGCCCGGCCACCGCAAACGAGAACTGCCGTTCGAGTGCGAACTCGCTCTCTTCGATCGGCTCGATCAGTTCTGCGCCCACCAATCGGCGCAACGCTTCATGCGTGCGCCCAACGATCGGGTCGTCCGCGTGGGGATCGCTCGCGCCTTCTTCGACTCGCACCATTGCGGCGACGGCGCCGTTCCAGAACACTTCTCCCACCACCGCTGCGCGTCCGAGCGTTGCGAGCGCCTCGGCATCGAGCCGGCCCAGCCGCACGCGCAGGATGTCCCCGGTCGAGATCGGTCCTCCCGGTTGCAGCGCATCCAGGTCGACCCGCCACGGCGTTTCGTCCGCGACGATCACGCGCGATTCGATCAGCGCGAGGAGAATCTCTCGAACGCGTCCGGGCCAGCATTCCGACCGCGCGACGACCGCAGCGACGAGCTCGTCGGGAAGAGTCTCCAGTCCAGGCAGCAGCGCTCGGCAGAGTGCGTCACACGCAGCGCGCGAGAGCGGTTGAAGGTCGAGCTGCTCCTCGCGCAGGTCGTGCACGTGCTCACGAACGGCCGCATCGCCCGCGACGACCGCGAGCACAGGCGATTTCGAAACGGCCCCCATGACGAGCGCGAACAACCGCGCGCCCTCTTCGCTGGCCGCGTCGAAATCGTCGACCAACAGCGCGATCGGTTTCTCCTCCGCATCGGCCGCCAGGAATCTCCCGACACTCTCCGCGAGCCTACCCAGCAAATGATCACTCTCGTGCTCGAGACTTCGCGTGCCGTCGCCCGGCAGCCCGGTGGCCACGATGATCCGCTGGGCGTGCTCGGTCGGTGCGAGCGATCGTGGATTGAGCAGCCGGTTCACCTCCGCGATGATTTCCCCGCGGGCCGCCTGCGGCCCTTTCGAAGGCGTGACCCCGAAGCGCTCCCACAGCAATCGCGTGATCGGTGCGTGCGGTCCGTCCGATTCGCGAACCGTCGTCGACAGCAGCCGCACGCGATCGCCGACGAGCAGTCGCTCGACCGCATGACGGAGCATTCTCGTTCGCCCCGCTCCTGGCGGCCCCGAGATCGCGAGCACGCCGCCCAAGCGATCGTTCATCAGCCTTCGCGCGGCGACGTCGATCGTCTCGCATTCGCGCTCGCGCTCGAGCAGCGGAGGATCCGCCGGCAGCGTGCTGGTGGGATCGTCCGCGCTTCCGAGCGGCGCACCGCACGCGAGGCAACTGCGCCGCGCGACGGGATTCGCCAGACCGCAACCGACGCACGGACCCGGACGGTCGTCGTCTTCGTCGAGGTGCACGTCGAGGGTCTCGATGTGGGTGACCGCCGTCGTGTCGTCCGGCATGAATCAATGAATCTCACGCCCAGCCACGCGCTGTCGAGCGCGCCGATGCGCGTTCGCACTGCGACCGCCCCTCGCGAGGTCAGAAACCCGCAGCGTGTCGCGCTCGTTGCGTGTCGGGCGATTCGAAATTGTCCGCGGGCGATGGCGCCGATGGGGCCATGCGCCGGACCGCCGGACGCCGCGCCGCGGCCCGCACTCGCATCTCGTTGGCGACGTTGCCAGCCGCGCCCTGGATTTCCGCACGAAGCTGAACCGCCTGCGCCTGGACGTCCGCCGGTCCACGGAGGGAGGCGAGTACGTTCAGTGCTTCGGCCAGTCGATTCTGAGAGTACAGCTGTCTTGCGAGCGTCAGCTGGCTCCGCGCGCGCGTCGCGTCCTCGGCCAGATTCGAGGCGTTTGACGGCGGCCCGGCGGCCGTCGGCGCGGATCCCGGCGCACCCGTCGGAGGTTCGACTCGGCGAAGGTTCGCCTGGCGATTGGTTTGCGCAGGCGCATCTTGTCCGCCAACGTCGTTGCGGTTCGACGTTGCTCCGCCCATGCCGGGGGCGCTGCCTGTGCTGTTCGACGCAGTCTCGTCCCGTTGCGTCTCCGAGGTCGCCGTCGCGTGATGCGCACTGTTCGCTACGACGCCGGTCGCGCCTCCCGCAGCCGCCATGTCGGAATTGGGCGCGACGGCCGGCGGGCGTGCGGGCGACGGCGTCGGAGTCGGTGCCCCCGCTTGCGCCTGCGAACGGAAGTAGCTTTGTTGCGCGGCCGTAGCGTTGTAGCGCTCCCGTTCGAGGTCCACGACGCCTGCGCCCGCACCGCCACCCGTGGGCGCTGGGGCCGTGGCACGGCCCTGCTGCGCGAGCTGGAACGTTGTGGCCCCTGGGCCGGCCGAGGCTGGCGTCGGCGGCTGGGGCGCGGCGCTTGGCATCTGCGCCACGGTCGGTGCCGGAACCGTAGGCGCCGGCGCGCGGGTCTGGGGTTGATCCGCAGCGAGTCGCGCCGGGTCGAGTGCCGCAGCGGTAGTCCCTGTCGGCGTCGGCGTCTCAAGACCTCGGAGATCAATCGCAGCCGGTTCGTTCGCGTGATCGCGGGCGCCGACTGCGTTCGGATCGTCGGCCAACGTCCCCGTCGGTGCGACGGTCGTTCGCGGAACCGTCGGCGCGACGGCAACGGCCGGTCCGGCCGGGCGTACAACCTGCGCTGGCACGCGCGCACCCGGTCGAACGGTCGTCGTGGTGTTCGTCTCGCGTGCGGCCCGTGCGCCGGTCCCGTTCGGGACTTCGGAAGCGGGGACGACGTCCGGGACGCGATCGTCTTGAGCGTCCGTTGGGCGCGGATGCGTCTGGTAGTAGATCAAACCCACGCCGATCATCACGAGGAACACCGCCGCCATCGCGACCTGGCGGCGCATCGCCATCTCACCGATTCGTTCGAACAGTCGCGACGCGCGTCCGCGACCGGCGTGCAGCGGGATGACCTCGGCCCCCTCCGCGCCTCCGCTTCCCGCTGGGACCGCTGCGGGCGTCACGACACTCTCGATTGCCGCGCGCACCGCCGCACTGAGCGCCGGCGCTTCCACGAGCGGCAACTGCGCCGCCAGCGATCGCGTGCGCGAGAGTCGCGAAAAACGAATCGAGCATTCGCTGCACGAATCCAGATGCTTGCGGACCGCAGACGCGCGCACGTCGTCGAGCTCGTCGTAGACGAAGTCGAGAAGCAGTTCGGTTGTGTGCGTGCAGTCCATCGATTCGTATTCCGGGTCAGCCGTTGCCCAGGGCCTGAGCATAATCCTCGTAGTCCGCGAGCGCTTCCTGCAGTCGTTCAAGGGCGTACCGCATCCGACTCTTCACCGTGTTCTCCGGAGCGCCGACGATGTCACCGATGTCTTTGAACGGAACGCCGGCGTACTCGCGCAAGACGAAGACTTCGCGTTGGTCCTCGGGCAGCGCATCGATCGCGCCGGCCAGCCGGATCTGCAATTGCCGCGAAATCGCATCGCGATCGACCACCGCGCGCGGGTCCTTCAGCAGCTCGCCGAGCGACACGCCGTCGTCCGATTTCCCGGCGGGCTGGTCGAGCGACGGATGATTCCGCAGCGCCGCTTTGCGCGCGTGATCGATGCAGAGGTTACGCGCCACGGTGTATGCCCATGTCGAAAACTTCGCGGTCTGCTGGAATCCGGCCGCACCCTGCACGATTCGCAACCAGGCGTCCTGGAGCACTTCCTCGGCGACCGCGCGGTGTCGCACCGAGCGCAAGATGAAGTTGAACAACGGCGTCTGGTAACGCCGCACGAGATCTTCGAAGCATCGGGATTCTCCGTTGCAGAATCGAGCGAGCAGGTCCTCGTCCGAGGGGCCGCTGCGCGCCGGACCGCTCATGCGCTTGCCCAGTCCTGCACGTTGAGACGTACGCCCGGCGTTGCCGGTCTCTTTCGATCCGCGGATCTCTCGATGGCCTCCCGGAGGAAGGTTCCCCGACGCCGACTCATCGCCGGCATACTAGCCACCGGGTCGGGGCCGGGTCCACCTTCCGTAATCTCGCCGGAACGAACGCGCCTCGCGCACGCACTGCTGGTACATCGCAACCGAGGGTGGTATGGCTCGCCCGGTCACGCGGGAGGAGGGTCCCGGCAGAAGGGTTACGATTTTCCAGGGAAACTCGAAGCCGGTACCTCAACGTGTGCCGGGGCATTGCGCAGCGCGTTGCACTAGCGCGGAGCGCGGCGCCTCGTGCACACTCTCACGCAACCGCAACAGTCTCGGGACGGGATTCAATGATGCAGTTCTTGTGGCGTAACGAAAGGTCGAGATCCATGCGCGTTCGGTTGATGTCGGTGATCCTCGGAGCGGCGGCGCTTCTGTCTGCGACATCCGCAAACGCGCAGTCGTCCGACGCCGCCGGGGGCGCGACGGCGATGGCCGCGGACGGAGCGAGTGGGACCGGAGCCTCGGCGAGCGATCCGGACGCGACCGCGGCGGCGGCGACGGGAACCGACGCGTCGATGACCGGCGAGCAGTACGTGGTGCGCTTGCGCGACCTCGAGCAGCGGATCAACGAGCTGAAGGAAGAGATCTTCCGCTCGAAGGCACGCTTGTCGCTTCTGGCGGAGTCCGTGTTGCAGAACGTCGTCGGTGGATCGCGCGCGATCATCCAGCACGAAAACGAGATGGGCGGCGCGTTTCGTCTCGTCCGCGCCGTGTATGCGCTCGACGGCGCGCCGATCCTGACGCGGGCCGACGACAATGGATCGCTCGCGGATCTGCACGATTTTCCGGTGTACAATGGACAAATCGGTGCCGGGGATCACACGCTCACGGTCAACCTCGAGTACCAGGGCAACGGGTACGGAATCTTCTCGTACGTGAAGGGCTACACGTTTCGGGTACGCAGCACGGAGAGCTTCTCGGTGCCCGAAGGCAAAGCGATCCAGATTCGCGTTGTTGGGTATGAGAAAGGTGGACCCACGACACCACCCGAGGAGCGACCAGCCGTTCGGTACATCCAACGGATCATGTCGCTGCGAGACGTCGAGGACTCTAGCGGTGGATCTAGTCGTGCGGCCACCGGCGCAGCACCAGCGGCTGCTGGCGGCGGCTCGGCGTCGACCGGAGGCTCGGGGACAACGCAATGAGTCGTGAAGCGCTGCGTGCGCTGGCGCCCGCATGTGCGGCGCTGGCGCTGACGGTGGGAATTGCCTCGGCCGCGGCCCAGACCGTCGAGTCCGTGGGCTCCCAGGCGATCGCGCTCGAGGGTCGCACGTCCGGACTCGACAGTTATCTGAACGAGGGCGCGTCGCTGCAACGTCAGGTGCCCGCGTACACCGAGCGGTTCGCCGATGCGGAACTGCTGTACCGACTGAGGGACTACTCGCGCGCATCCGTGCTGTTCACCGACATCGTTACGAACTACCGGGACACGCCCGCGTACGCGAACTCGCTCTTTCTTCTCGGTGAATCGCTCTTCCAGGCCGGCGACCGCCTCGGCGCTCGCACGCGCTTCCGAGAAGTCATTACGAACGCAAGCAATCCCGTCTTCCGCCCGTGGATCCAGCGCTCGCTTGGCCGGCTGATCGAGATCGCGTTGCGCACCCGCGACGTGAGCGGGATCGAAGAGATCTTTCAGCAGCTCAATCAGATCCCGCCGTCCGAAGTCGAAGCCCAGACGACCTACGTCCGCGGGAAATACTATTTCCTGCGCCCGACTCCCGACTACGAGGCCGCGCGCGTGGCGTTCGAAGCGGTTCCGCAGAGCGCGCCGGTGTACCCGCAGGCTCGGTACTTTCTGGGCGCGATTCTCACGGCGCAAAATCGCTATCCCGAAGCCATCGAGGCGTTCCAGCGGGTGCTGAGAATCCAACCGGTGGGTTCCGAGCAACAGCAGGTGCTCGACCTGTCGGCGCTCGCGGTTGGCCGTCTGCAGATCGAGCGAGGCAACTACGATGCGGCGATCGAGGCCTACCAGCAGGTCGGTCGCAGCTCACCGCACTTCGACCGGGCGCTCTTCGAGCAGGCGTGGGCGTTCATTCGGCAGGGCGACTCCATTCGCGCCGAGCGCGCGTTGGAGATCCTCGCGATCGCGAACCCCGATTCGCCGTTGATCGCCGAGGGGAAGTTGTTGTGGGGAAACTTGCTCCTGCGCACCGGACGGTTCGAGCGTGCGCAGCAGGTCTTCCAAGAAGTACGAAATCAGTTCGGCCCGATCAGCGATCAGCTCAATCGTGTGGTCTCCCAGAACAGCGACCCGGCCGCGTTCTTTCGCCAGCTCATCAACGCGAACTCGAACGTCTTCGACGCGAGCGCATTCTTGCCCGCACCCGCCCTCGCGTGGCTCCGGTCCGAAGGGAACATGGAGGACGCGCTGCAGGTCGTCGGAGACCTGAACATCTGTCGCACGTACATCCGCGAGTCCGAGGATCTCATCGCGCGGCTGAATGCCGCGCTCAACGCGCCGTCCCGCGCCCATGTGTTTCCCGGACTTCGTCGCGCACGCGAACAGTACTTCCAGGTGCTCAATCGAGTCTCCCAATTGCGCGGGGAACTTGGGCGTGTCTTGGACCAGGCTTCGTCGGGTGGCGATGGCAACCTGCTCGGTGTTGTGACGCAGCGGCAGGGGCTCGATCGGTCGATTCAACGCTTGCCGACGGACGATGCGGGCATGCGTCGTCGCGATCGCGCCGCCGAGGAACAGTTCACGACGCTCGGACAAGAACTGCAGCGTTCGCAGCAGCAAGTCGACTACATGGAAGCGATGGTCGTGGCGATCGAGCGCTACGTGCGCGATCGGCCGCCGGAACGCGGGCGCATCGACATGCAAGCGCTCCGCGCCGAACTCGAACAGCACCGTACGGCCATTTCCAGTTACCGCGTTCGGATCACGGAACTGCGTCGCCTCCTCGCGGCGGGTCGCTCGCAAATCGGCGTGGGCGATCCGCGATATCAACGCGATGAAGAGGTCGCGACGGAGTACGCTGAGCTGCTGCGGCGGCAGATCGACATGTTGCGCCAGGCCGGCCGACTGCCCGCGGGCGCCGACGCCGTCGCCGCGCGTCTCGACGCCGTCGACCGCGCAGCGCACGCGTTCAATGCCCGCGTCGAGACCGTCGTGTCGCGCCGGATCGGGACGCTACGATCCCAGGTCCAGGAGGAAGAGACGCGCGTGGTTGGCTATCGCGGACGACTCGCGGATCTCGAGCGCGAAGCGAGCGACGTGGTGGGCAACGTGGTGCTGCAGAATTTCCAAGCCGTGCGCCTGCACTTCTATCGAATCGTCATGCGTGCGGACCTCGGTCTCGTGGACGTCGCGTGGGAGATCCGCGAAGAACACAACAACCGTGCTCGAATGCTCGCGGAAGAGGAAAACCGCGAGATCCGTTCGCTCAACGACGAGTTTTCCGAAGTGATCGAGGGATCGGGCGAACCGCCGGCCGCTGGCACGAACCAAGGCGGGTCCACCGCGCCAAGTGCGGCTCCTGGCGTCGGCCCCGCTCCGCCTCCGAGTGACGCTACGGGTGGACCTGCTCCCCCAACGGCGGGCGCGCCGGGCACGACCCCCGCGGCGCCAGGTGCTGCGCCGACGAGCGGCGGACCGGGCGGGCCAGTGTCCCCGGGAGCCCAAGGGCCGAACCGATGAAGCGCTCAATTCGTTGGCAATGGATGATGGCGTTCGTTCTCGCGGGCGTGCTCGCACGTTCGTCTGCGCACGCCCAGGCGACGAGTTCGGATGCCGGCGCAGCGATGCCGGGCCCCACGAGCGGCGGCGCCTCCTCGGACGCCGGCGCGCAAATGCTGACGAGCGGCGCGCAGAGTTCGGACGACGCGTCGACCGCGTTGCCTGCAACCGAAGGTCCGCCCGCGGCGTCGGTAACGCCGCGCCCCGCGCCGAGCGACGTGCAGGTCGCTGCGCTGCGTTTGCTCGAGCAGGAGGTCGACGGCTTCCTCGAACGCGGACGTAGTTTTCAGGGCAGCATCAACGGCTTGCTCCGCCGCGAGCACGACCGTCAGTTGTCGCGCCTTCGCGCGGGGTTCGAGCGCCAGATCTCCGCCGAGCGTGACGCGGAGGGCGAAGCGCGCCGCCACGCGATTCAGGTGTTCGAGCGTTTCATCGAGCTGTATCCCAACGATCCCGAGCACACGCCGGACGTGATGTTCCGACTGGCGGAACTCTATTACGACGAAGCGGCGTACGCGAAACTCGAAGCCGACGAACAACTCGATCGCGAGCGTGACCGGCGCCGCGCAGCGGGTCTGCCGCCGGAGGACGTCGCCGCGCAGCCCGTCGACTACCGCTGTTCGATCGTCCTGTACCGGAACATCGTCGCGCACTTCGCGAACTTCCGGCTGCGCGATGCGACATTCTATCTCCTCGGCTGGGTGCTCAAGGAGATGGGACACGAGGAAGAGTCGATCAACTCGTACCGAAACCTCGTGTGCGCCCAGCGATTCACGTATCAGCCGCAGTTCGACCTCTTGGAACGGCTCGCGCCCGATCAAGACACCCCGGTGACCTGCCCGCGAATCTTTGACATTCTCCGGCCGCTCGGCCCGGAACTCATCAGTCCCACGCCGCGCGTTGCGGCAGTCGCCCCCCCGACCGGCGACGCCGGCGCAGAAGCGGGCGTTGCGAGCCCCGACCCCGACGAGAGCGGGATCAACCGTGCGCTCGTGTCGCCGGGCAACCCGACCGACGTCGACCCGATGCCGCTTCCGACGGATTATACACAGTGCACACCGCTCAACGGCGCCAATGGTCGTCCCTCTCGGTACGCCGGCGAGGTTTGGTACTACATCGGCGACTATCACTTCGACAATCCGCCCATCGGCAACGCGGATCTCGGCAATGCATACGCAATCGCGGCCTATCAAGCCGCGATGCGATCGAGTGAGCAGCGTCGCCCCGGACTCGCGGCAGCGGCGACTCCGTCGACCGGCGGGACTTCGGCCGGCGCGGTCAATGCAGGCGGAGAGTCGTTCTGCCGAGACATCGTTGCCAGCAACGTGGGCCGCGAAGCGTTCGATCGTGACACACAGTACGGCGCGTTCTGGTCTCGCTCGCTCTACAAGATCGGGTGGAGCTACTTCCGTATGACCAACGGATACCCGCGCGCGCTCCAATCGTTCGCGCGTCTGTTGGACTACTACGACTGGGTCGGCGCCGAAGCCGCTGCGCAGGGAAACCGCGTCGACACCATTCGATGGATTGGCGTGATCTTCACGGAATCTACGTGGGGCGCTTCGGCCGCCAGCGACTCGCAAGAGTGCCAGCAGCTCGTACGGCAACTATCCAATCCGCCGGCGGACTACCAGCTTCCATTCGACTGCGCGGGCATCGTCCGCATCATGTCCCCGCGCGCGATCAGCACGATCATGTCCGCCCGGGACTGCACGACCGCGAATCGAGCGCCGCCCGTGCCCGGTCGACCGTCGTACATTCCCCAGGACCGGCCGTGGACGCCCGAGGCGTACCTCGAACTCGCGAACGATTACTTCGAACAGACGAAGTACTTCGAGGCGATCGCGATGTACCGCATCTTCCTGCAGCTGTTTCCGCTGCACTTCTCGGCGCCGCGCGTCGCCGAGCGCATCGCGGTGTCGTACGAACGACAGCGCCGGTTCGAAGACGCGATCCGCGCGCGCGGACGACTCGCGGACTACACGGAGAACACTCCGTGGTGGAACGCCAACAACAACCACCCGGACGCACAGCAGTATGCCGAACGCGTCGCGCGCAATTCGCTCTACAACACGGCGATTACGCACCATCGCAACGCGAGCGCCGCAAGAAACGAATCGGTGGCTTTCCGCGCGTGTGCCCAAGGTCAGAATGCCGCCGCGGGGCCCAGCGGTGCGCCGCCATGCACGCCCGCGCACAATCCGGCAGAGCGCCAGGATGACGAGCGGCGCGCATTCGAAGCGCTGACGCGGTCGAACACCGAGTACAACGCCGCGATCGAGGCCTACGGTCAGTTCATCCGGAACTATCCGTACGACGAGGCGGCCTACGAGTTCCGATACAACCGCGGAGAAGCGCTCTTCTGGGCTGGTCGGTACGCCGACGCGGCGCAAGCGTACGCAGAAGTTCGAGACTCGAACGAGAACGACCAGTTCCTCGCGCCGGCGGCGTTCCGTGTCGTTCAGTCGCTCGAGCAGAACGTTCGGACGCTGGCGTCGAACCACCAGCTCGACGCGTGCCTCGCGGTTCGCGCGGGCATCCCAGCACGGGAATTGCGTGACGCTCGCACGGCGCAGCCACTGCTCGACGAAGCGGCCGCACAGCCGTGCGAGACGCTGTCGGCCGCGGCCGCGGCTCCGCAGGCGGCGGGCCAGAGTTCAGCGACTCAGCGGCAGAACATCGTCGAGATCAACATTCCCGAACCCGTGCGCCTGCTCATGGAAGCGCGCAATTTGTACGTTGCGCGCGTGCCCGCTGCACTCGACAACGCGGCGTCGCTACGGGACGTCATCGCGGCCGATGCCGACGAAGGCGCCCGGCCGCCGTTTCGCGCGAAGTTCGCGTACCTCAATGCGCGGACGATGTATCGCTACGGCCACTCGCAAGACGCGGAGACTCGATACCGCCAGTTGCTCACGACGTTCTGCAACGACGCGACGATTTCAGCACCGAGCTTCGCGGACTTGTACAACCTGCTACTCGCGCTCGGACGCGACGACGACCGCGAGGCGCTTGCACAGCAACAGTCGAGTCGAACGTGCGCCGGTGTGAACACGACGGTCATCCGGGAGGCGCTGCAGAATCGGCAGTTCCGACTGGCACTCGCGACCTTTGAACGCGCGCAGTCGGCCCAAGGAGCCGAGCAGATTCGACTGTACGAACAGGCCGCGAACATGATGCGCGAGTCGGTCGAGTCGAACCGCAACCACCCCGAGGCGCCCCTCGCACTGTTCTATACAGCGCTCGCGTACGAGCGAACCAATCGCTTCGACACTGCCACGCAGATGTACATTCGCGTGACGCAAGAGTTCAATCACACGAACGTCAACGGTAGCAATCCGCCGCGTCCGCTCGAAGGGGAGCCACTGGCTCAGCGAATCAACATTCTCGAGCTTTCGAACTTCCGAGCGGCCGTGAACTCCGAACGAACGTTCGATTTCGACAACGCCGTCCGGTTCTACAACAACGTCGTGACGGACACCCGGTTCGGCCCGGCGCGGGATCACGCGGCGCACATTCACGACGCGCTCAGTTCGGTCGCGTTGATTCACACGAACCTGGGTCGCTGGACCCAGGCGCGCGACGCGTGGCGCGCATTCGAGCCGCGCGCGACGGGCGATCGGGAACGTGCGCTCGCGCACTTTCGTGTCGCCGAGATGCCCTTCCGTGGACAGGAGTGGCAGGTCGCAATCCGCTCGTTCCAGGACTATCGACGTTCGACGCCGATGTCCGACGCGACGGCCGAGTACCACGTCCAAGCGCAGTACAACGTCGCGCAGGCGTACCGCAGTATGGGCAACCAAGATGCCTATCGCCGCGAGCTGCGCAACGTGGCCGCGGTGTACCGCAGTTCGCACGCGCGGCCGGCGTCGCGCGCCGCAGGGTTCGCCGCCGAGGCGCTGTATCTCGATCTCGACGCGCGCGTGACGACATTCGTGGCGCGCACGCTCACGCGGGGCACGGGCGACCAGCTTGCCGCCCAGATCCGTTCGCTCTCGACGGAGTTGGACCAGATCGACGCGCAGACCCAGGAGATCTTCGATCTCCAAGGTGGCGAGTTCTCGATTGGCGCGCTTGTTCGACGCGGCGACGCGCACGAATACCTGGCAACGCAGGAAGTACGCATCGGCGAGTTGCTGCAGCTCTCGCGCCAGCAGACAACTCAGCTCGCGACCGCGGAGCGCTCGGCCGTGCGACTCGACGGACTCGCCGACCGGCTCGCCGGCGCGCGACCCGACCTCGAGCAGCGTCTTCGGGGACAGGCGCAGGAGATTCGAGACCGGATCGAGACGATGCGCACGTCGATGACCACGGAGGTCCAGACCCGCTTTGACCACGAGGCCGAGAGCCAACGACAGCTGGCCATTCAGGACTTCGCAATCGCGATCCATCTCTCGCGTCGCGACAACATTCCTACGCCCTTCGCAGCGCGTGCGCTCGAACACATGCGGCTCGAAGAGAACCGCCCGCTGATCGACGGTGCCATCCAGCACGTGCGTCCCGAAGTCGCTCGGGCCGCGCGGTTCACGTACTCGCGCGGAATGTTCGATCAAGAGGCGCCCGGGATGACCATCCCGCAGCAACAGCCCGTGGCGACCCCGGGACTCGCAGGAGAATAGGCGCGGACATGGCAGTCACGTTGTCACGGTCGGTTCGAAGCCGCGATGTACGTCGCGAGAGCGGTCGAATGTTGACGCGCACAGGTTGGCTCCGAGTGATTTGCGCCGCGGGCATCGCGAGCGCGTGTGGCGGTTCGGAATCGACCTCGAGCCAGACGAATCGCAATCCGTCGTCGTCCGGCAACGAGCAGCCCGCCGTTCGCGACGCGGGTCCGCCTGCGATGGAGGAATCGACTTCTCGCGACGCGGGCGCGCCCGTCGCCCAGGTCGAGCCGCCGGCGGTCGTCGACGCGGGACCGCCGCCGGAAACGACGCCACCGCCCGCGGGCAACGGACGTCCGACGATGAGTGGCGGCGCTCGAGACCAATATCGTGCGGGTCTCCAAGCCGCGCAGACGGGCAATCTCGACCAGGCGCGCGCAGCGTTCGAAGGCGCGCTGTCTGCGGATCCGCGCGCGTATCAAGCTGCGTACAACGCCGGGATCATCGCGGAGCGACAAGGGCAGGACTCGCAGGCCGACAGTTTGTATCAACGGTCGCTGTCGATCGTGCCGGACTATGAGCTCGCGGTGGTCGCGCGCGCCCGGTTGCTCCTGCGCGCGCGACGTTCGACCGAGGCCGTCACGATGGCCGCGGACATCGCGCGTCGCTTTCCGAACAACTACACGGTCCGCGCGGAGTACGCGCGACTGATGGTGGTTGCCCAACGCTACAACGAGGCGATCGAAGAGGGACGTCGCATCCTGCGCCAGGACGAGCGCAACGTCGGCGCGAAGCTCGCGATCGCGGAGGCCTACCGCGCACAGGGGCGGCTCGACATGGCGCTGGCGATCGTCAATGACGTCATCCACGGTTCGGGCGAGCCCGAGCAGCCGGACAACGGCCCGGGCGTCGGTGATGCTCGTGCGCACTACCTTCGCGGGCTCCTGCGCGTCGAAGTCGAGCGAAACGTTCCGGGTGCGATCCTGAGTTTTCAGCGCGCCGTCGAACTGGATCCCCAGTTCTCCGAGGCGCGCAACAACCTGGGCGTCTACCTCCTTCAAGCCGGCAACTACCAGGGGGCGATCGAGCACTTGCGAGCCGCGACGCTACTCTCGCCGTCGTGGGCGCGCGCACATCTCAATCTTGGCGATGCGCTTCGCGCAACGCGTGACTATCCGGGCGCGACGACTGAACTGCAGCGTGCGCAGCAATTGGACGCGTCGATCGTCGAGGTTCACTACAACTACGGTCGGCTGTATTCCGAACAGGCGCGTGAGATTGCGTCCACGGGCTTGGACAACCTGAATCGGAAGATCCAGCTGCTCCAGCAAGCACAGGCGGCGTTCACCCGATTCCGCGACAATCTGGGGCCTGGCTACGCGACGCACCCGCGGCACGACGACGTCGAACAACAACTCACCCGGCTGCAATCCCTAGTCGAACGCACGACGCGTGCGCGTGACCGTGAGCAACGGCGCAGTCGCAGTGGCACGCCGGCCGCAGGCTCGAGCGCGACGCCGTCCGGCGGTGGTGATGCCGGCGCCCCCGCCGCGCCTTCGGGCGGTGGCAGCAGCGGAAGTGCGGACGCGGGCGCCGCGCACTAGACTAGCGACTCGAGCAAGTTCCGTCAGGAGTCATGCAATGCAAATCCGAGCGACGTGGGCAGCAGCAGCAGCGTTTCTGACGGTAATCGGAATCGGCGCGACGGCATCCGCGCAACGTCGGGGGCGCGCAGGCGCGGGCGCCGCGACTGCACCCGCGGGGGGAACGTCTACGGGAGGCGCCGCTGCGTCGGGTTCGACCCCTGCGACCGGCACCCCGGCACCCGAGGAGACTCCACAGGTTCGCAACGAGGGCGGACGCCGGGTGTACGTCTCGCAGCGCGCGATCGAAGTTCGGGGCGAGATCCAGCGACCGTTCGCGTTCCTGCTCTCGGGCCGCGGGAGCCTGGGGTACTCGTACTTCGATCAGCCGATTCACTTCATCCAAGAGATCTTGAACGCCGTCCGGCACCCACCGTTCTGAGCAACCGACGGGCGGACTGCACTTCGTGGCGTCTCTGCTCGCGCTGCAGGTCGTGTTCGCGATCATCGTCTGGTCGGTCGCCGCGCGCGCGGTGTGGCGCAGCCGAGCGTATGGAGGACCCGCGCTTCGCTCGCTGCGATGGTCCGCGTTCGACGGATCCGGCTCGCTCAGCCCAAGATTCGGACGCGAGCTCGCCCGCAGGTTCGGCGGAACGCCGCTCGAGTCGATGGTGCTCGCGCTCCGGGGCGACTCCCCGATGGCGACCGACTCGGAGCCCGTCGGCGAGTTGTCGTCCGTCGGCGAGTCATCTGATGCCGAGCGCGTCGGCTTGCTCGACGACGTCGTCGACTCGCTTCGCCCCCCCATTCGGCTGCTTCGGGGTCTCGCGACCGCCGGCACGACCGCCGGGCTGCTGGCCGCCATCGCCACGCTTCGTCGCGCCCTCGGCGTCGGAACGCAGGGCGCCCTGGAAGCCGCCGCGGCTCGGGGACTGGACTGCGCCGTCACTGGTTTTCTCACGGCCCTTCCGCTTTGGACCGCGATTGCCCTGTGTCGCCAGAATTTCCGCCGTTCCTACGACGAAATCGACCTCGCACTTCGGTCGACGAGCCGCCGACGCAAAGGCAGCGATGGGCCAAAACCGACTCCCACAGGCATGGACGACGGTCCCGCGACCAAGTAACGTCCCCCCGACCGGGTTTCACGCCCGACGCCCTCGATCCATCCCCGATGCCAACTGCTCGCAACGATCGATACGGAACTTCTCGAAGGGACGAGTGTCCAACACTCGCCAACGTCTGTCCGGTGGGAGCGCTACGATGCCGTGGCGTCTGCGGATAGGGTCGTCCGGAGGAATGCAGCGATGAGTGTGAACCAGCAACCCCAGTCGTCTCGACCGTCCCGCACCGCGCCCGGAGCGATGACCATGGCCATGCAGGCCGTGAAGACCGTCTCCGGTCCGAAGGTGTTGCGCATCGGTGTCATCCAAGGTGGAAAGATCACTGAGGAGCGCATCATTCGCACGCGCGACACGGTCACGGTCGGCACGACCGAGAAGAACACGTTCACGATCCCTGCACAGAATTTCCCCGCAACGTTCCAACTGTTCCCGATGGTGGGCGGTGTCTACAAACTGAACTTCATCGACGGGATGGAAGGGCGCATTGCGATGCCGCAAGGCGTTCAAGCCCTCAACCAGCTCAAGGAGAGCGGCGCCGCGCAGCGCAGCAATATCGGCTGGCAAATCACGCTCGCCGAGCAGTGCCGCGGCAAGGTGTCCATCGGTGACGTGACGTTTCTGTTCCAGTTCGTTGCGCCGCCCCCGCCTCAGCCGAAGCCGCAGCTGCCTGCGGCGATTCGCGCGGGTTGGGTCAAGAACATCGATTGGACCTACAATTCCTGCCTCGCGTTCTTCCTCGTGCTGTTCGTGAGCGCGATCGCGTACGTCGAGTACATCTACGATCCCGAGATCGAGGACAATTTCTCGCTCGATGTACGGACCGTGTCGCTGGTGACTCCGCCCGCGGTCACGGAGCCCGAGCCTCAGGAGCAGGCGGCCGCGGAGTCTGCGGAACCCGACAACACTCCGGCACCGCAAGCAGCCGAGCGCCCGCAAGAGCGTCCAGCGCCGCAGACGCCCGAGCAGCGCGAGCGCGAGCGTGAGCGGCAGACCGAGCGTGCGACGGCGGCTGCCGAACGCGCGGCGCAAGCTGCGCTCAATGCGCTGCAGAACAGCGCGGAGTTCGCGGCACTGACCGGCGCGACGGACACCGGAGCGGGAAGCGCGGCCGACCGGCTCGCGCGCGGCGGACTCATGCAGGGATCCGTGGACGCTCTCGCGAATACGGGCGGGGTGACGGCTGCGGCGGGCGGCGCGGGCGTGCGACGCACGGGACTCGCGGCCAGCGCTGGCGGTGTCGGCAGTGGCGGACTCGGTCGCGGCGGAGCGATCGCGGGCGGCGGTGCGGACATCGGAACTGGACAAGTGCGTACGGTAGAAGTGATTCGCGGACGCGCGGACGTCGGCGGTGGATCGGAAGAAGGCGGTGAGGGCCAGCTTGACGCAAGCCGCGTCGCGGGCGTCCTGCGGACGAACATCGGCGGCATCCGGTCGTGCTACGAGCGTGCACTGCGAAACAACCCGACGCTGGCGGGTCGGTTGAGCGTGCGATTCACGATCGGCACGTCGGGACGCGTCACGAGCATCTCGACGGACGGACTTGGTGCCGCGCCTGAGGTGGGCTCGTGCATCGGCTCCCGGATCCGGTCTCTGGTGTTCCCGGCGCCCAACGGCGGGTCCGTGGACTTCAGCTTCCCGTTCAACTTCGCTCCCGGCAGTTAGTCGCGACCTCGGTCTGGGCGAATTCGCGCCCCGCAGCGGCCCAGGCGCGAACGTCTCCGCCGTGCACGGCAACGAATCCCAAGATGAATCTGCGAGCGCCGCCTCCGCGACGGTTGACACCCTGCGCCACGGCTGCGATCATCCTTCCCCCGTTCACTCAGTGGATTCACAGGGAAAGCTGGGAACGAACATGACGAAGAGATTGGGTTTGCGTTGGGTCGCGGTCGCGCTCGTGGGCGTGTTCGGCCTGCGCATGGGCGTCGCGGGAGCGCAGAACGCCCCGGCGGCGGGCGGTGGCACCGGCGCTGCGGACGTTCCGTCGGTGCATACGGCCCACATGGCGCCCCAGGACCAGCTGCGCAACTCGAGCCAGATCATCGACACGATTTCGAGTACGCGACGGCGGGTGTCGGACTTGCTCGATCGGGCGCGCCAGGAGCGGGACATCATCAAGGCCAACTGCCTCGACGACAAGCTTACGCAGATCGATGTGACGCTTCGTTCGGCCCGGGACCATCACGAGTTGCTGACGACCGCCGTGGAAACCAACAACGACGGCCAGCGGAACCACGAGCACGCGCTCCAGACGATCTTCCGCCAGCGCGTCGAAGCGCTCGACGCCGAGGCCCGGCAGTGCATTGGCGAAGAAGCGAGTGGTTTCGGGCAGCGAAATGAACTCACCGTGCGCGTCAACCCGAATATTCCAACCGGCGACAATACGTATTACATGACGAACTCCTATACGCCCGAGCGGCCGCTAGTGCAGAGCTCACCGATGTAGTCTGGCGTCCCTGTGGGAATTTGGGGTATGAGACCCGCCACGTCGTTGCATGCGCTTGAGGATGGAGTTGGGGTGAGATGAGACGAACTTGGATCGCGACGATCGCGATCACCGCGACACTCTTCGGCTTTGCGCGCTCGGCGTCCGCCCAAGCGTGGCTGTCGAACCGTGCGCTCGGCGAGGGCCGCGGGATTCGGGTCGGCAACTTCGAGCTGCATCCAGGGCTTGGGGCCGAAGTCGGATACGACACGAACGTGTTTGCTTCGCCGAACAGTTCGATGGCGACGAGGCCGCTCGGTGCCGTCCGATTGCGCATCACTCCCAGCTTCGCCGTCTCGACCCTGGGTCAACAGCGGACGGCCGGCGCGACGCCGCAGACGAACTTCCGATTCTACGTGAGCAGCACCTACCATCGATTCGTTCCGCTCGATGGAACTGTGACCGAGATGGACCGGGTGATGAACGCGTCGAACTTTGGCGTGAACAGCGGCGTCCGTGTGGAACTCTTTCCGCACCGGAACTGGACCTTTGCTGTGTCCGACGACTTCGCGCGCATCGTGCAGGGCAGCGCCGACTACGGGGTGTCGCTCAGCCAGTTCAATCGAATCCAGAATCGTGCGGGGCTGGCGCTGCAGTTCAACCCCAACAGTGGCGTGTTGGGATTCTCGCTGAGCTACATGAACCACCTCGAGTTCTTCGAGCGATCGGACGTCAGCTTCTACAGCTACATGGCCAACGAGATCACCTTCGCGAACCGATGGCGTTTCCTGCCGCAGACGGCTTTCGTCTTCGATGCGTCCATCATCCCGACGTTCTACTTCAACAACGGCGGAGCGCCGCTCGCCCTCTCCCCCAGTCACCCGATGCGGGCACGCTTCGGGTTGAACGGATTGTTCAGTGAGCGATTCGGGTTGCTGGCGATGGTTGGTTACCAGGGTACGTTCTACGAGCGTGGAGACAACGCCGACACAGTCATCTTCACGCTGGAAGCCCGGTACTTGATCGATCAGCGCTCCACGTTCCTCGGTGGCGTCGCGCGCGACATCCAACACGCCCTCGTGGGCGGCTTCAACATCCGCAATCGCCTGTACGTCGACTACTCACACAATTTCGGCGGACGCTTCCTGCTCTCGATTCGATCCTCGGGCGGGATCATGGAGTATGGCTGCCTCACGGACCCCGGCGGCGCGTGCGCGCTGCCCGGCGGACGCATTTCGGGCGGCGGCGTCGATCCCAACTCCGGGCGCTTCACGACGTATCGAATCGACGGCACGCTGTTTGGCGAATATCGCCCCACGGATTGGTTCGGCGTGAATCTCACGACGTCGCTGTCAACGAACCTGGGCGATGTCAACTTCCAGTCCGGCGCCATGGCGCTCCCCGTCACGTGGCTAAAGTTCGAAGCGTACTTGGGCCTCCGGCTCAGCATCTGATGCGCATGCGCGTCTCGCGCGCGCCGCTGCGGATGCTGCGGTTGGTGCTCGCGACGGCCGTGCTCGCCTCGTGCTTCACCGGGCGTCGCCAACTCGTTCCGCCGCCGCCCGCGGACGAGAACACCCTCGGTCCCGGGGACGTCTTCCAGGTGCGCGTGTTCGGCGAGGCGGATCTCTCGCAGGAGTACCGCGTCGCCGACGACGGGACCATCGACTTTCCGTTTCTCGTCCGCGTGCGAGTCCAGGGGCTGAACACGTCGCAAGTCGCGGATGTCATTCGCACACAGTTGCTGCAGCGCCAGATCCTCCGGGACCCGCAGGTGTCGGTCAACGTGCGAGAGGTGAACTCTCGACGCATCAGTGTCTTCGGCCAGGTCCAGCACCCGGGGACGTTTCCGTTCCAGCATGGGATGACAATTGTGCAGGCCATCACGCTTGCGGGCGGATTCACGCAGCTCGCGGCGCAGGGCGCCACGCGCTTGACGAGGCGCAACCGGGCGGTGAGCGGCGGTCAGCGAACATACAACGTACCCGTCAACGAGATCCTCGAGGACCGCGCGAGCAACGTCCTGCTGGCGCCGGGCGACGTGATCTACGTGCCCGAGAGCGCGTTGTAGCGCTCGACTTGACGGCGACGCGTGGGCAAGCGCTAATCGTATCGGTCGTAGCGTTCCTTCCGCGCGGAGGTTCCCCTTGATCGCTCGTTTGCTTCCGATGCGTGCGGCCGCGTTCGCCATCGCGATCGCGACTGTCGTCGCCGGTGTCTCTGCGTCCGCAACCGTCGTCGTGCCATTGACGCGCGCGCGCATGGTGCAGGAGTCGGATCTCGTCGTGCGAGCGCTCGTGCTCGAGCAGCGCTTTCAATGGAACGAGGACCACTCGCAGATCCTGACGCTGACGCGACTGCGCGTGACAGAGTTCTACAAGGGCGGCGGGACGCGAGATCTCGTGCTGCGTCAGTTCGGCGGGCGAGTCGAGGGGTTGTCGTCGGAGGTGCCCGGGGACGGGCATCTGTCGCAAGGGCAGGACGTCGTGCTCTTTCTGCGAAGTGGCCTCGGCGTCGTCTACCTGACTTCGCTCGCGCAGACGCTCTACACGGTGACGGTGAGTCCCGGTCAGCCCCCCGTGGTGCACCGCGACCTCACGGAGCTGGCGTTTGCTGTGAACCAGAACGGACGGATGGTGGTTCAACCGCCGCCGCCGGACGCAACGGAGACGGTCGACCATCTCGCCGCCGACGTGCGCGCGCTTGCCGCGGGTGCGCGATGATTCGCCCACGCCGATCGTTCGCACTGTTCGTCGCACTGGGAGCGGTCACGGCGTTCGCGTCGAATGCCCGCGCGTTCGTCGCGATGGCTGCCCACTGGTCGACTGCGCAGCTGCCCGTGCACTATCGCATCAACGAAGCTTCGGCGCCCGCATCGATCGGCGCAGCCGGAGCGCGAACAGCCATCGTCGCGGGCTTCGCGTCGTGGTCTGCACCCACGTGTACGAATTGGAGAACGGTCAACGACGGGACCACCACGCTTGCGGCCGCGGTGGCTGGCGACGGGATGAACTCGATTCTGTTCCGTTCCGGAACGTGGCCTCCGGAACTCGGAGCCGTCGGGACCGTGATCGGGGTCACGACGCCGGTGTATCGCACCGGAGGGTCGTTCATCGACGCGGACATTCAATTCAACAACGTCGGCTTCCGCTGGAGCTTGACCGGCGCCAGCGGCACGGTGGACACACAGTCGATCGCGACGCACGAAGAGGGCCACTTCCTCGGGCTCGGACACACACCGCTGTCGCGCGCGGTGATGTACGCGTCGTACTCGGGCGGCCTGCGCCGCGTACTCGACGCCGACGACGCAATGGGCGTGTGCGCGATCTACCCGGCGGGCACGACGACGGGATGCACGGTCGACACGATGTGCACGACAGGACAGCGCTGCGTGATGGGCTCATGCCAATGGGTGATGACCGATGCCGGCAGCAGCGGCGGTGCGCTCGGAGACCCGTGCAGCATGATCCAGCCCTGCATGCCGCCGAACGGATGCCTCGTGGGTTCGAGCGGCACAGGGATCTGCTCGCGAATGTGCAGCACTGCGTCGCCGTGCCCGACCGGATTCCGCTGCGCGCTCACGGGCGCAGGCAACGTCTGCCTGCCGGCCACCAACGGTGCAGTGGGTGATCCGTGCATGTCGGGGCTGGATTGCGTGAGCAACATTTGCCTCCCGCGCACGAGCGGCGGCGGGTTCTGTTCGCAAGTGTGCATCGACTCCTGCACGTGTCCGCCCGCGTACACGTGTTCGGCGCGCGGGGCGACGCAGTACTGCATGCCAGGACTTCACGACTGCAGCGACGATGCCGGGACGCCGGGGCCGGACGTCGTCGATCCTCCCGACGACGGGGTCGTTCCGGACATGGACACGGGCGTCGCCAGCGATGTTCCCGTTGCGACGGGGGACGCATCTCGCGATGCCGGGCGCGGGGATGCCGGCGCGGGCACGATGCCGCGAGGCTGCGGATGTCGAACCGCGGGAGCGTCGTCGCCAACGTCGTTGTGGTCACTCGTCCTCGCGCTCGCGATCGCCGGCGTGGGACGTCGCGTGCGTCGCCGGACGTCCGCGAATCAACGGTCGAACTGAACGACGACTTCCTGTCGCGCACGGACGGTGATGGTCCGCGAGCGAATGGCTCCGGTCGGGCTCTGGCAAAGAACGCGGTGCGACCCGGGCGATACGCTCGTGCGGCGAATCGGTGTCGAACCTGCGCGCGTCGAATCGATCATCACGTTGCACGACGGGTGCGCGTTGATCGTGAGAAAGCCGGCCCCGGCGAGCGTACGTGGCGACGAAGCCGTGTTCCGAGTTGCGCTCGGCTGCGGCGTCGGCGCCGACGGCGCGCGTGGAGCCGCCGGGGGCGCGGTCATTCTTGTCGGCGGGAACGACGGCGCGACCGGCGGTGAAATCGGTGCCAGCGCCGGTGTCGTCGGCGCGGGCGTGTCCGACGCTGGTTGCATCGCGACCGGCACGGCCTGATCGCGGTCGGGCACGACGGTGAACGCGACTCCCCGGTACCCGGGGGACGTGATCTGGACCGGGGCTGCGGTCGCGGAGCGCGGCAGTACCGCGACCTCGGAGTTGTAGATCGGAACGCCGCCCACGATCAGTTGCGCGCCGGGGGGGATGCCGACGAAGTGCAGTGTCACCATCGCCGTAGTCGCCGTGTTTCGCGAGCCATCGCGTGCGCGCGTCGTCAGTACGGCTGCGAGCGAACCGATGCCGATCGCAAGGATGACCGCGCCACCGACGACCACGAGCGTTCGTCGACGCTGCGTCGCGTTGGCCCCGTCGCGTCGCTCGGCGTTGATCACGGAGGGTACTGCGTGCCCGGACGATCCGGCCGGCCCCGAGAACGCAAGCGGAGACGCAACCGGACGTGGCAAGCTCGCGCTCGCTCGCCCGCCCGCGAGCGGGGCGTGTTCGTTCGCGGAGGCTTCGTCCGGCGACATGCGAATCGTCGTCGGCGCGTCGTCGGTCGACAGGTCCACGAGCGATGGCAACTCGGCGTTCATCTGGACCGAGCGAATCGTGTCACCGGCCCCGGGAAGCAATCGATCGAGCGCCGGGTCGAGCGACGTCTCCATCGTGACGTCTCGCGCAGTTGCGGTCGAGGCGCTGGGCTCGAACGGTGCAGGCTCGCGAAGCAAGTGCGATGGCACGGACGCGTATTCGCGATGACGCTCGATGAACCCGCGGACATCGGCAAGCATCTCGGCGGCGTCAAGGTACCGGCGAGTTCGATCCTTCTCGAGCGCGCGATCGACGATCCGCGAGAGTCCGGCCGGCACGTCGTAGTGCGACAGCGGTGTGTGCGGCTCCGTGATCACCCGGACGATCTGATCGTTGTACGTGTCTCCATCGAATGGGACGCGCCCCGCGAGGCATTCGTACATCACGACGCCGACGGCCCAGAGGTCCGCCCGGCGGTCGAGTGTGCGCTCCCCGCGTGCTTGCTCTGGGGACATGTAGTGGGGCGTTCCGACCGTCGTGTTCGTTTGGGTGACGGATAGTCCGGGCGCGTTGCCGTCGACCTCGACGGCTTTCGAGATCCCGAAGTCGAGGATCTTGACGTGCGTCTCGCCCGTGAGGCTCCGCGCGAGGAATATGTTCTCGGGCTTGATGTCTCGGTGGATGATTCCCTGGTGGTGCGCGACGATCAGCGCCTGCAAGACTTGCGCGACGATCGTGACGGTCTCTGCGACCTCCAGCCGTCGGTACCGTAGCAGCTGCGTCGACAGGTCTTGCCCGGCCAACAGCTCCATCACGAGGTAGAGCGACCCGTCACCGTCCTCGCCACCGTCGAGTACCTCGACGACGTTCGGGCTCGAGATCTTTCCGGCCGCTTGTGCTTCGTTGATGAAGCGTCGCGCGGCGTCGCCGCTCTCTTTGTGGTGCGCGTGCAGGACCTTGATCGCGACCCTGCGGCGAGTCATCGCGTGCTCGGCCTCGTACACGACCCCCATGCCGCCGCGACCCAACACACGGATCAGCCGGTACTTTCCGCCGATCGACGTACCGACTTGTCTCTCCGCGGCTACGGCCGGCACCGACAGGATCCTCCCACTGGGCAACTCGCGGGTACTCTAGCCCGGCTGTTCTCCCGCGTCACTACAGTCCGTCGGCCGCGCCGTGCCAACGCGGCGTGCCCACTGTGGTTTATTGGCGGCCCCGGACGGGCGAGGCCGGTATGCTCTGTGCGGCGATGAAACTCACGGTGCTGTCGTCGCGCGGGCCGGAAACTCAGCGGTGCACGTACTGCCCGAAGCTGTGTCGTCCGGCGTGTCCCGTCTCGAGCGTCGAAGGCAGTGAAACCGTCACGCCGTGGGGCAAGATGCGCGCAGCGGGCGAGATCTTGCGGGACGTCGTTCCGCTCGACGCCGACCACGCATCGCCGTTGTTCGCGTGCTCCGGTTGCCGCGCATGCTTCGAGCTCTGTGATCTCGGAAATCCAGTCGCAGACACGCTCGTCGACGCCCGCGCGGACGCGTTGCTGCGCGGTGCAGCTCCGGCGGCGGTCGCGGAGTTCGTCCGGACGTTCGAACGGCGCGAGGAGAAACTCGGCGTCGCGGCCTCTGCGCTCCCACGGATGTCCGGCCGTGTGGCGTTTCTCCCGGGCTGCACGTCCGTCGTGTTCGAGCCCGGGACGGTCGTCGCGGCGGCGCGCGCCGTGGCTCGACTCGATGCGCCCGCGGAGATCGTCGCCGACGTGTGCTGCGGGCTGCCGCTGCTCGATGCGGGCGACCGGGAGGGCTTTCTTCGCCGCGCGCGGCATCTATCCGAGCGACTGTTCGGCTTTGCGCGCGCAGTCGTGTCCGATCCCGGCTGCGCGCACGCGCTTCGGGTCACGTATCCCCGGCTCGGTTTTTCGCTCCCAGCCGTTCGCCACTTCTCCGAGGTCGCGGCAGCATCGCTGGGCGTTCTCGAAACGCTCCGCCGGCCGCCCGCGCCCGTCGCGTACCACGACGCGTGCCGGCTCGGCCGAGGCTTGGACATCTACGATGCTCCGCGCGCGGTGCTCACCCGCGTTTTGGGCGCGGCTCCGTTGGAATTGCGCGATCGCCGCGAACGCGGCGCATGCTCGGGTGCCGGTGGCCTCCTGGCGAAGTCACGGCCCGCGACCGCGCTCGCGATGGCCGGGTGGGTCGGCGCCCAGATGCCGGAATCTGGCGCGACGATGATCGTCACCACGTGTCCGTCGTCTCGAAGACAGTTTTCGGCGGCCGGGATCCCTACGCTGGATTTCACGGAAGTGGTCAGCGGTGCATTGGGAGGCCGATCGTGAATCGCTCGATCGACGTCGTCGCCAATCCTCGCGCGGGTGGCGGGCGTGCGTCGCGTCGTCTGGGCGACGTGTGCCGTGAACTGGCGCGGGTCGGTTTCAGCGTGAATGTCCACCAGACAGCACGGCCGGGGCACGCAACGGAAATCGTGCGAACGCTCGTGAGCGTGGGCGTCGAGACCATCGGTGTGCTCGGCGGCGACGGCACTGTGCACGAAGCGCTGAATGGTCTCTTCGAGCCGACCAAAGTTCCCCAAGTGACCGCCACGCAAACGGCGTTTGCCGTTCTGCCGGCTGGAACTGGCGGCGATCTGCGCAAGACGCTGGGCATCCCGGAAGAGCCCGCGGAAATTGCGCGCTACGTGGCCGATGCGCGGCCGGTCGCGTTCGACGTCGGGATCGTGAAGTACACCGCGCACGACGGCGGTGCGGGAGAATCGATGTTCGTCAACATCGCGAGTTTCGGTGTGGGCGGCCTCGTCGACCAACTCGTCGCGTCGGGTCCGAAGTGGCTCGGGGGCAAGGCGGCGTATCTGACCGCGGGGTTGCGGGCGAATCTGCGCTACCGGAATGCCCCGGTACGAATCGTGGTTGACGATGAGCTGATGTTCGAAGGCCCCCTGCTCAACGCTGCCGTTGCGAACGGGCGCGCATTCGGCGGCGGCATGTTCATCGCGCCGAACGCCGATCCGCACGACGGGCTGTTCGACATCGTCGTGCTCGGCGACATGACCCTGTTCGAGTCCATCGGGCTGTCCGGCAAGTTGTATCGCGGTGCGCATCTGTCACACCCGAAGGTCAGTCATCGGCGCGGACGCCGCGTGCGGGCGGAAAAAATCGGGACGCTCGACGCCCTGATGGACATCGATGGCGAGGCGCCCGGACGGGTCGACGCATCGTTCGAGATCGTTCCTGGCGCCGTGCGCATGCTCGAGCGGAGCTGAGCGACTGCGATGATGTCGGGTCGCCGCCGTGCCGTCTGCGCCGTACTCTCCGGCGCGATTCTGGCCTTGGGCGCACCGCCGTTGCGATTGTGGCCTGCCGTGTTCGTGTCGATGGCGCTGTTCGGGATCGCCATCGATGGCACCCGTGCGCGCCGCGCGGCGTGGCTCGGATGGCTCTCCGGCGCGAGCGCGACGCTCGGTGCGTTTTACTGGATCGTTGGAACCGTCACGCGTTTCACGGGGCTTCCGCTCATCGCGGCGCTGATCGTGTTCGTGCTGTTGGCTGCCGTCGCCGGGATCGCCCTCGGTGCTGCGGCGTTCGTCGCACGCATTGCGGAACCCGTGCTGGGTCATCCGATGTCCCTCGCGTGTGGACTGCTTGTCGCGGAACGCTGGGCGCCTTCGGTGTTCCCGTGGCAGTTCGCCGCGCCGTTGATCTATGCACCGGCCGCTCCGCAGGCGGCCGATCTCGTCGGCATCTCGGGCGTGGGTGCGATCGTCCTCACGTCGATGAGCGCGATGGTCTCGCCGTGGACGCTTCGCGCCTCCACCGCGCCGCGGCGCGCGCGCGTGTATGCGGCCATCGGGGCCGTCGCGATCGTGGCGTTGTTCACCTACGGGGCGGTTCGCGAGCGGGCGTTCGCGACGACGTCCGCGCACGACCGGGTGTTTCGCGTGGGGCTCGTGCAACCAGCGATTCCGGCGACCGTTCGCTGGGAAACCGAGCACCACGCGGAGATCCTCGCGAACCTGCAACGTCTTACCAACGTCGCACTGTCTCGCGGTGCCGAGGTCGTCGTGTGGTCCGAAGGCGCATATCCGTGGCCGCTGCCGCATGCCGCCGGACTCGATGGCGAGCGCGGGCCACCCGTCATGCCGCTGCTGGGAACGGAGCCGATCGTGTTCGGCGCGATGACCATCGACGACGCCGGCAATCGGTACAACTCGACCCTGATTCGCGACGGGGCCGGTCGCATCTCGGCGCCGGTTGACAAGCGCGTGCTCGTACCGTTCGGCGAGTACATCCCGTGGGTGTCGTCCATTCCCGGGATCCGGCGCATCTTCGCACGCGTTCAGGGCCTGACGCCCGGCGCACGTCCGACGGTGTTGACTCTCCCGGTGGGCGTGCGACTCGGTGTTCTCAACTGTTTCGAAGACACGTTGCCGCACGTGGCCGTGGACGTGGCCGACGCCCACCTGCTCGTGAACCTCACGAACGACGCGTGGTTTGGCGAAGGCTCAGCGCCTTGGCAGCACTTGATGCTGGCACAGTGGCGGTCGATCGAACTGCGACGCGACCTCGTTCGCGCGGTGAACATGGGGGTCACCGTTCATGTCGACAGTCGCGGACGAATTCTCGAGCATGTTCCGCTCGGCGAGCCGCACGCACTCGTGTTCGACGCAACGCCGAGGCAGAGCTGGACGCCCGCACGCATCGCGATTCCGTGGCTGCCGCGCGTCGCACTCGTCACGGTGGCGGGCATCGCGTTGCTCGGGGCGAAACGACGGCGTGCATTGACGCGGCCCCGGCCCGCGTCGTAATTGCGCGCCATGTCGAACAAACCCATCGAGCGTGTGGCGGTCATCGGCGCGGGAACGATGGGCGCGGGAATTGCGCAGGTGTCCGCTGCGGCGGGTTGGCGCGTGTGTTTGCAAGACGTTCAGCCCGCGCAGCTCGATCGCGCGCGGGACGGAGTGCACGCGTCGCTCGAGCGGCTTGTCGGCAAGGGGAAACTGACGGCGGACGAGCGCGACGCGATCGTGTCGCGAATCGAGTACCTGCCGTCGCTCGAGTCGTCGGTTCGCGCGGCCGACGTCGTCATCGAAGCCGTGCCTGAGAAGATCGAGTTGAAGACCGAGATATTCCGCGCGGTGGACACGCACGCGCCCGCGCAAGCACTCCTCGCAACCAACACGTCGTCGCTGTCGGTCACGCAGATTGCGTCCGCGGTGAAGGATCCTTCTCGCGTCGTGGGTCTGCACTTTTTCAATCCCGTGCCGATCATGGAACTCGTCGAGATCGTTCGGGGCATTCGCACCGCCGAGCCGCGCATCGAAGCGGCGCTCGCGTTCGTCAAAGCGCTCGGAAAGACGGCGGTCGTCGTGCGTGATTTCCCGGGGTTTGCGACGTCGAGGCTCGGTGTGATTCTGGGCTGCGAAGCGATGCGAATGCTCGAGCAGGGTGTCGCGTCGGCCGAAGACATCGATCGCGCGATGGAACTCGGCTACCGGCACCCCATGGGTCCGCTCAAGCTCACCGACCTTGTGGGGCTCGACGTGCGACTTGCGATTCTCGACCATCTGCACCGCGAAATCGGCGAGCAGTTCCGACCGCCGGCGATCCTGCGGCAGATGGTTCGTGCAGGAAAACTGGGGAAGAAGAGCGGCGAAGGTTTCTACGTGTGGCCGGAGGCCGCGCGGAAATAGTCGTGTGCGCTCAGCGAGGATCGGGAATCGGACGAATCCGTCCGGGATCGGGTGGGCAATCGGGTGGGCAACGGAGTCGGCCCGGAGGTCCATGGCCAACCCCGACGGCCGGGACGAGGCCGCCCGGCGGTACCGCAGTCGCGCCCGCGCGCGGCGGCGTGATGCTCCCCGCGGGAACCGCGATGCCACCGGGCGGGGCGGTCCCCCCCGTTCGGGCCGTTCCGACTCCCGGTGCAACGATGCCGGGATTGGCGGACGCCGCGGAGTTGCCAGACACCGTCGTCACGCCGACGGCGGGGACCGCGGCGTTGCCAGTGGCGGAGATTCCCCCCGTTCCGCGGACCGGCGCCGGACCCATCATCGCGCCGCCCGTGGGTGCTGCCGTCGTCACGACCGTTCGCGCGCCGGGTCGCCCCGCGGGGACCGCAGTCGCCGTGGCGCTCGTGCCCCATGGACCGGAGCTGGCCGTCGCGGATGCGGTCGGAACGGCGGTCGCCGTGGGATACGCAGTCGTCCCTGGGACGGCCGCGGCGCTGGGAACCGCGGTGGCCGTCGGATACGCCCTGCCGTTCGGCACGGCCGTCGCGGTGGGGTACGCCGTTCCGCTCGGGACAGCGGTTGCTGTCGGATACGCGGTGCCGCTCGGCACTGCGGTGGCCGTTGGATACGCCATGCCGCTGGGCACTGCGGTGGCTGTTGGATACGCCGTGCCGCTCGGTACAGCAGTTGCGGTGGGGTAGGCGGTTCCTGAGGGAACGGCGACGGCCGTAGCGTAAACCGTCGGCGGCTGCGCATCCGCGGCGTGCCAATACCCCGGATAGTACTGTCCACCCGAGTACACCGGCGGTTGCCACACGGTTCCCGGCCGCGCGTCTTCCCACCGACCTTCGATCCAGACCCATCGTCCGCCCTCGTGTCGGTGATGGCCATCGACCCACACCGCCGAGGCGGTGGGTTGCACGGGGCGCGCAACGGCAAGAGCCTGCGCGGGCGGGGGAGGCGTGGCGACTGCAATGGCCGGTGGCGGTTCGCCGACGTACATCGTGCCATGCGCGGACGCCGCGTAATGGATTTCGCAACCGGCGATGCCGAAGAGGAAAACTGCCGCCCAAACGTGATTTCGCTTCATTCAAGACTCCTGGCCAACGCTCCCGGGCGCGGCGCCTGCCTGTTATACGCGCGGGCGGGGGAGTTGTTGCAATCGTAGTGGACGGCGGTGCCCATGGCCTGGCGGCGATGCCGGGAACTGTTACGTTCTCGCGCCCGGAGGTAGCGGCATGGAAGCGGTGTTTGTCGTCGATGCGGTTCGCACGCCCATCGGAAAGTTTCGCGGCGCGCTCGCGTCGGTGCGCACGGACGATCTCGCGGCGCACGCGATTCGGGCACTGCTCGCGCGCAACGAGGCCGCTCGCGCGGAGATTGACGAGGTCGTGTTCGGCTCGACGAATCAGGCCGGCGAGGACAACCGAAACGTCGCTCGCATGGCGTCGCTGCTTGCAGGGTTGCCGTACGAAGTCGCCGGAGTCACCGTCAATCGGTTGTGCGGTTCGGGGCTCGAAGCGCTGCAGTACGCGGTGCGCGCGATCGCTCTCGGAGAGCGAACGGTTGTCGTGGCGGGCGGTGTCGAGAGCATGACGCGCGCGCCATTCGTGTTCGCGAAGACCGCGGAGGCGTTCGATCGCACGCCGCCGACAGTCTTCGATACGACGCTGGGCTGGCGATTTCAGAATCCCGCGATGGCGGCCCGGTTCCCGCTCGAGTCGATGGGCGAAACCGCGGAGAACGTCGCGCAGAAGTTCGAGATCGGTCGCGAGACCCAGGACGCGTTTGCGCTCGAGAGTCAGCAGCGCGCTGCACGGGCGTGGAAGGCGAATGCGTTCGCGGCGGAGATCGTGCCCGTGGCGATCCCGCAGCGAAAAGGCGATCCAGTGATCGTGGCCGACGACGAGTCCGTGCGAGGCGACGCGACCCTGGCCGCGCTCGCGAAGTTGCCCGCCGTGTTTCGCAAGGGCGGCTCCGTGACGGCCGGGAACAGCTCGCCCATCAACGACGGTGCGTCGGCGATGCTCGTGGCCGGCGAGTCGACCGTGAAGCGGCTCGGATTGCGTCCACTCGCGCGCGTGGTGTCCAACGCGGTGGCGGGCGTCGAGCCCGGTCTCATGGGCCTTGGTCCCATTCCGGCGGTCAAGACGGCGCTCGCTCGGGCGCAGTGGAGTGTTGCGGATCTCGATTCGGTCGAACTCAATGAAGCGTTCGCGGCGCAAGCCTTGGCGTGCATCCGTGAGATCGGTCTCGATCCCGCGCGCGTGAATCCCGACGGCGGCGCGATCGCGTTGGGGCATCCAATCGGATCTTCGGGTGCACGGATCGTCGCGACACTGCTGCATCGCATGGCGCGCACGGGGGCCACGCGAGGCCTGGCGTCGCTCTGCATCGGCGTGGGGCAGGGCATCGCAACGACGTTCGAGCGCGCCTAGGCCCGACTTCGACGAGCGCGTTCGCTACTCCGCGGCGGACGGTGCGCTCTCGCCGAGTGCGGTGTCACTTGCTGCCGCTGGCAGCGTCCGCGAGGGCGGAAGGTGAACCCGGAACATCGTGCTCTGCCCGGGCTCGCTCTCGACGACGATCTCGCCGCGGTGCGCACGAACGATCTTGTGCGCGATCGCGAGTCCCAGCCCGGTTCCGTCCGGTCGCGTCGTGAAGAATGGGTCGAAGATCTTCTCGAGATCGCCCGCGGCGATGCCGCGTCCCTGGTCCACGACGTCGATCCCTACGCCGCCGTCGTCCATGCGATGCACGTTCACCGTCACCCGCCCGCCGCGCGAGGACGCATCCGCCGCATTGTCGAGCAGGTTGACCAGCACTTGCCGCATCCTACGCGCGTCGATCAACCCGCGCTGGGCCGTCCCGTCGAAACGGATTGCCAACTCGACACCGCGCTCGCTGTACTGCGGACCGATCGTCCGGCGTACGTCTTCCAACAGGTCCCGCAGCTCGGTTGCCTCTTCCGCAAGCTGGAGCTGTTTCGCGAAATCCAGGATCTCTCCGACCGACCGCGTCAGCGTTTCGATTTCCTCGACGGCGATGTCGAGATACTCGCGGTCGCCCGTACTCAGACAGGCCTTCGATCGCAGGATCTGGACGTTCATCTGGATCGATGTCAGTGGCGTGCGAATGTCGTGAGCGATCGCAGCGGCGAAAGACCCGAGCGCGGCGAGCCGTCGCGACTCCTCGAGCTGCCGGCCCAGCGTCTCGCGGGTCTCGTGAAGCTCGCGCCGGCGGTTGGCGGCCTCGGTGAACAGCGAATAGTTCTCCAGCTTGATGGCGAGGTGGTCCGAGAGCGCTACGCACACGAGCGCGGTGTTTCGCGCAACGTCGCGTCCGCGCACGATGAAGAACCCGTACACCGCTGCGCCGCGACGGACCGGAACGATCAACGTCGCCCGCAGAGTGTCGATCGTTCGTGCGAGCGCGTCGCCGAGTTCCGCTCGCTGCGTCGTCGCGAAGAACGGCCGAAGGTCTTCATGCGCTGCATCCGTGAGTGCCTGCGGAGCGAGGGCGTACTCGTCGGACGGCAGCGAGCTCGCGCGCATATACGTCACATCTCCGCTGGTGGCCGCGGTGATCTCGCCCGCCACCATGGCGAGCACTCCCTCGGGATCGACGACGCTGCGGGTCACGTCGATCACCCGCTCGACGGCACTTCGTGGCGTGTCTCGTCGGGCCATCGCGCACGCGAGCGTGTTCAGGTGACGTGCGAGTGCCAGCCAGCCGGCGCCAAGAATGGCCGGTGGAATGATGGACAGTACGGGTGCCGCGACGTGCACCCCGCCCAGGGCGTCGAGCCAGCGATAGAGCGCCGGCGCACCGAGCGCGACGTACGTCCCGAGCGCGAAGCTCGCTCCGACGGCGACGACGAGTTCGTACGCCATCACACGGATGTCGAGGAGGTGGTACCGCAGGATCGCCACGGTGATTCCCGCCATCACGACGAACGTCGAGAGAACGGCCTGGGCGAGCAGCGCGCTCTGCGGCGGCGGGAAGCTGTACAGATGAATTACGCCGATCATCGTCAACACGGACGTGATCCACGGAAGCACGATCGACGCCTGGACGATTGCAATTGGAATCGCTGCCGCGCGTCCGGCTTCGGCTGCGACCTGGCGGCGGTTGCGATGCTGGAAGATCGTTGCGACGGCCACGAGCGGCAAGTAGTAAAATGCGCTGATGAGCGACGCGCTCGTGCGCACGAACGCGTGGTCTACGGTGTAGATTCCGACGGCCAACGTTGGCAGTCCGGTGGCCAGCAGCAGCCCGCGGGGTGCGCGCCGATTGAACGGAAAGCTGTACGAGAACAGTACCAGCATGTAGTTCGACAACAGAGCCGTGTTGAACAAGAACACCGCGACGTTTCGGTGATCCTGAAGGCGCCATCCGCCGAGCATCACGACCGCGATCGCCAGCAGACGCAGCACGGCGAGGCCGCCGGCCGCGAAGAAGTATTGCGTGTCGTGTCGAGAACCGGCGTCGCGTTGCATGCGCAGCAGCAACATCACGAGCAAGAACGCAGCCGCGAGCGCGCTCGGTGCGCCAAAGGTCATCGCTCAGCTCCCCGGTAGGGCTCGGTGCCCTCCCGCGTGCCAGGTGCCGAGGGGCGTGCGACTGAGCCGGCTTGCGTCGCGGTGGGCCGCTCGAGGGAGAACTCGCGAATCTTTCGGTCGAGTGTTGGCCGCGTGATCCCGAGGATCGCGCACGATCGGCGCTTGTTCCAGCCGGTGGACGTCAAGACCCGCACGATGTGACGTCGCTCGATCTCGCGCAGCGGCAAAAGTGATTCGCCGTCGTGCGCATCCTCGGCCGCAGCTGCGGACGCGAGGCTCGTCCGGCCGTCGTTGTCGTCATTCTCGTCGCTCTCGGCATCGACGAGATCGGCCGCATCCTCGGGCCGCATCGGAAGATCCGCCAATTCGAGAATCTCGCCTTTCGCGAGGACCACCGCGCGCGTCAACGCGTTCTCCAGCTCCCGGACGTTTCCCGGCCACGGATACGCCACGAGCATTTCCATCGCATCGCGGGAGACGAACCGGATCGACTTGTGCATTTCCCGCGTGATCTTCACGAGGAGATGGTCGACGAGAACGGGGATGTCCTCTCGTCGCTCACGCAACGACGGCAGATGGATCTCGACGACGCGAAGTCGGTAGTACAGATCTTCCCGAAATGTGCCGTCCTGCACCATCTGCGTGAGGTTCCGGTGCGTCGCCGCGACGACGCGCGCGCGAAACGCGAGCGGCCGCGCGTCGCCGACTCGTTCAAACGTGCGCTCTTGCAGAACGCGCAGGAGCTTGGCCTGCAGGTCCACCGGCAGCTCACCGATTTCGTCGAGGAAGAGCGTGCCGGCCCCCGCGAGTTGGAACCGTCCCATCTTGTCCGCCACCGCCCCCGTGAACGCGCCCCGCGTGTGGCCGAACAGTTCGCTCTCGAGCAGTTCGCGAGGAAACGCCGTGCAGTTGACGGCGACGAACGGCTCGGCGCGGTTGGGTCCCGCGTAGTGAATCGCGCGGGCAACGAGTTCTTTCCCCGTGCCGCTCTCGCCGCCGATGAGCACGGTCGCGTTCGAGGTCGAGACGGCGCCGATCGTCTTGTACACGTCGCGAATCGCGGGGCTGCGTCCCACGATGTTGTCGACCTGGTAGTCCCGCGCGGCCGTGGACACGAGCGCGTCCAGCCTGCGCGTGAGCGCGCGCGACTCGACGGCGCGTTGGAGCGAGATCTTCAGACGCTCGATGTCGAGTGGCTTCACGAGATAGTCGTGCGCGCCGCGCTGCACGGCCGTGATCGTGCTGCTCATGTCGTCGCGGGCGGTAATGACGATCACCGGGGTCGAGTCGCCGCCGGCCTGCATCTGCGCGAGCACCTCGAGTCCGTCGACTTCGGGCAGGCCGAGGTCGAGCAACATCGCGTCGTACTCGGTGGCCGCCAACGCCGCGAGCGCCGCGCGGCCGTCCGGCGCCGTCGCCACGGCGTAGCCGAGATCCGTGAGGAATTTCTCGAGCGTACGTCGAATGGACCGATCGTCATCGACGACGAGAACGTTCATGGCCACGGCGATGGTCGGATGCGTGTTCACTTCTCGTGCCATGCGCTTCGGTCCAAAATTCGCTCTTTCGTCGCGGGCGGGCCGCGCACGGGAAGATCGAGTTGTAACTTTTCGTTACTCTAGCATGCTTCACGCTGCAACGTGCTGAGGCGGATCTGGTAGGCTGCGACTCTACGGATGGACAAGCTCGACGACTCCGCAAAGATCGAAGCGTTTCTGCGTGGGAAGGGGTGGCCGGTCACGCCGCTCGGGCCCGATACGTGGCGATCCAGCTTCCGCGGGTCGCGCGGAACGCTGCCACTGATTCTGCGCGTGGAAGAGGGTTGGGTGAAACTGACGGTGATTCCGATCGCTCGAATGCCCGCCGATCCGCAGCGCGCCGAAGGGCTGTACCAGCGGCTGCTGCGGCTGAACGACGAGATCATGATGGCGAGGTTTTCGCTCGACGAGGACGGTGATGTCTTGCTGTCGGTCGAGTTTCCCGTAGCGGACTGCGATGCGAGCGAGATTCAAGACTCGCTCGATGTCTTGACGTTTTTCGCCGAAAAGCATCAGCCCGAGATCAAGGAACTGGTCGGCTAGATCGCCTCTGGATGGACGGCGAGGACCGCCCGGACGTCGGCGGGAATTTCGATTGCACGCAGCGCGTCGAGGTCGCTCACCGCGACGACGTGTTCGATCTCGGCGCACAGCGCCTCGTCGCGTTCGCGAATCAGTCGATGGACGAATGTCACGCTGGAGCGACCGACACGCCGCACGGTCACGCGAACCAGACACGTGTCGCCGTACGCGAGAGGGGAGCGGAAGTCGCCGGACAGATGCACGGTCGGCACGCCGATTCGCCGCTTCATCGTGAGCGTCGGGTACCCGCCCTCCAACGCATCGAACATCGCTTCGATGGCGTCGTGGCAATAGTCGAGAAAGCGCGGGAAATACACGATGCCCGCGGCGTCAACGTCGTTCCAGCGGACGGGTCGTCGGTGTTCGAACATCGCGCCGGGCCTTAGGGTCGCAACGCCAATAGCTGCGACAACAACGTGGCTTGCTCGAACATCACACTGTCCGAGTGTTCCTGAGCGAACGCCCGGAGAGACGTGGCCTGGATCATCCCCGGCGATCGCATGGAGTCGAACGTACTTCCGTCGTGCGTCGAGAGCGCCGCCTGAACGCGAGACAGCGTGTTGAGCAGGGACACGTACTGCAGTACGTCGCCGGCGCGCGATCCCGCGTGCTCGCGGGGCGAACCCGAGTACGTCGCTCGCAGCTCCTGCGAGACTTCGTGCGGGCCGTCGGCGCCGCGAAACCGCACCCGAAGCGTCACCGCGAGAGGCTCGCCGGCCCGCCACGCTTGAACCATCCCGCGAAGCACGATCGGGCGGCGATCGCCCGCCGCGACGTCACCGAGCGGCACTTCGCTCCCGTTGGGGGTCCACAGAGCGGTGCTGCCGGCCACTTCGATCAAGTGCATGGGTCCCGGCTCGGACTCGACGACGATCGAAACTCCGTGCTCGGCGATCTCGCTCTCGGGCAACGCTGCCAACTCGTCGATGGCCTCTCGCTCGTGGCGCGCGCTCGAGGTGACTTCCGGCAACGCGACGGTGTTCGTTGCCATCGCGAGCGCTTCGAGTCGCCGACTGGCCCGTGTCGTCAGCGGAACCAGCCGGACCTCGACCCCGTTGCGATCCGCGGCCTCGATCCACTGGCGCGTCTCGGCGCGGACGACCTCGCCGCTGCTCGAGAGCACGATCAATCGACGCAGCCGCGAGCCGCGACCTTCGAGCAGCTCGACACCGATGGACAACGCGCCGGACAAGTCCTGGAAGCCTTCCGGGGTCAATCGCTGCGTCCGGTCGATGAGCAGCGCCGCTGCGGCGGACGGCATGAGCGGTACCACCGCGCGGCCCGAGTCCGACGTGTCGACGAGCGCGCCGCGGTCCCCGGAGCGCAGGCTCTCGAACAGTGACGCGGCGATGCGTTGTGCCCGCTCCAGTTCTGCGCGGTCGCGCGTGTCGATCACGACGACGAGGTCGCGCGGCGGAGCCGTCACATGCGTTCCGGCGGCCTGCAGGTCAACGCGAACGTAGTAGTCCCCGCCCCACGCGGGCACGAGCCGATCGGACGTGCGCAGTGTGAGTGTCAACGCGCCCGCGCGCACGTGCAGCGGTGCCGACGTGTTTCGAAGGAGCATGCCCGGCGGCAGAATCCCGAGTGGCGGCGGCTGCCATGGGTCGAAGGCCGAACGCGCGATATGCGGCTGTGGCTGCAGGTCGTCATCGTGCTCGGCGGACGGCACGCCGCCCGTCGTCGTCGCGGCGTTGCGGGGCGCGAACGCAAGCATTCCTTCGCGCGTCAGCCGCGGCGCGCCGAGCGGAACGCACCCGCACGCGATCACCAAACTCAAGTCGAACAGACGTGCGCGCATCGATCGCCGGGTCACTATACCCCCGACCGAGCAAATGTCTCCCAGCCCACGCTTGCCACGCCGCGCCCGAGCGGGGTGCAGTGCCGCGCGGTCGCGCCGGTCAGGTCGTGCGAAGCGCTGCGGCATACCGATCATCGAGATCGATGTCCTGCGCCCCGCCCGCGCGGTCGGTCGGATTGATCCCGCAGTACTCGACGCCCGCCAGATGACGCCACCGGCCCGCGCGTTCGGGCTCGTCGGCCCGGACGGGCGTCGTACACGGATGGCATCCGATCGTCGGGAATCCCATGGCGTGCAGCGGATTGAGAACGACGCCGTCGTGTTTTGCGACGTAGCGATCGATTGCGGCGCTCGTGAAGTTCGCAAGCGGGTGCACCCGAAGCGCGTTCATCTCCGCGTCCAGCGCGAAGATCGCCACCTTCGCCCGTGCACCGCCTTCGTCGCGTCGGAGTCCCGAGATCAGGGCATCGTATCGACCACGCACCGTGTGCAGCGGCGCCGACTTGCGCAAGTCGCAACACCGTTCCTGCCCCTCGCGCGTGAGGTACAAGACGCCATCTGCACGCGTCTGTTCCGCGAACGAGTGCGCGGGCGCGAGCGTGATCACGCGAAGATTGCGCGTCGAGGCGACGAGACGGTCGCGCGTCCGAAGCGTCTCGTCGTGCAAGACGCCGGTGTCGACGAACAGCACGTCGAGGGCGTAGTCCATCGCGTCCGCCATGTGCGCGAGGACCGAGCCGGCGCGCTGCATGCTGCTGAGCAGTGCCGCGCGCGGACCAAACGTGGACTTCACGAACCGGAGAATCTGTTCCGGCGTTTGCGTCTCGAACCGCGCATTGAGCGCGCGAAGCTCATCGACCGTGAGTCGCATCGGGGCTCCCGCGCGGTGTAGCACACCTGCTGGATTCGTCAGGGGCATGTCGCCTGACAACGACCGGTGCAGCACACGCGTGCGGGCGCGCGCATCGTCGTGCACGAACCGCAGTCCGCCAACGGTCAAGAAGCCGTCCAGGGACGCTCGACGTGGCGGAGCGACACGCGCCGATCCGAAGCCTACGAATTCACGGCCATCTCGGAATAACCGACGGTCGCCCCCGGTTCGCGTCGCCGTCATGCGGGATCCTCAGTCCGACCCGAGGTCGCACTTTGGCGAGGCCTGGAGAAACCGTTGACTTGCGGGCCGGGATAGATACCATCCGCGCCCCCGGTCAGGGGCGATGGCCCGAGGGCCGTCCCCTCATCCCACAACGAGCGGTCCGCAATCCTTTTGCCCGAAAGTTCCGAACGCCATGTCCAGCGACGTGATGATCGAAGCGCGAGATCTGACGAAGATCTACAACAACCAGCGCGCCGTCGATCGGTTGAATTTCAAGATTCGAAAAGGGGAGGTCGTTGGATTTCTCGGGCCGAACGGCGCCGGAAAATCGACGACGATGCGCATTCTGACGTGCTTCATCGCGCCGTCGTCCGGGACGGCCGTGGTGGGCGGAAACGACGTGTTCGAGAACCCGCTCGCGGCACGGAGCATCGTCGGCTACCTCCCGCAGCGCGCTCCGCTCTACACGGAGATGGGCGTCATCGAATACCTGCAGTTCGCGGCCGACCTGCGCGCGATCCCGCGCGACGAGCAGCGGGCGCGAATTCGAAAGGTCGTGGACGTGTGCGGCCTGGTCGACGCGCTGGAGAAGGACATTGGCGAGCTCTCACACGGTTACCGCCAACGCGTGGGACTCGCGCAAGCGCTGCTGCACGATCCGCCGATCTTGATTCTGGACGAACCGACGAGCGATCTCGATCCGAACGAGAAGGCCGAATTCATCGAATACCTCAAGGCAATTGGGCGCGACCGAACGGTCATGCTCTCGACGCACAATCTTGCCGAAGTCGAGGCCAGTTGCCCGCGCGTGATCATTGTCTCGCGCGGTAGGATCGCCGCAGACGGCGCTCCAGAAGACCTGGCGTCGCGCTCGGGCAAGGCGCGCTACGTGGTGACGATCGACGAACAGACGAGGGCCAAGGGCACTGGCGGCGTCGACCTGAACGAGGTGATGGAGGGGCTCAAATCGGCGACGCCGGGCGCCGAACTCAAGGAGTTGCCCTCGGACGAGCGTGCCCACGTCGTGCAGGTGCTCGCGAACGCGGACAAGGACATGCGCGGCGAGTTGTTCAAGGTGGCGGTCGAAAAGGGCTGGCTGATGCTGGAACTGCGCCGCGACGTCGTTCAGCTCGAAGAGGTATTCCGTGAACTCACGGTGGGGGCCGAGGCCGGCGCGCGTCTCGCGAGTGCCGGACTGAAGAAGTCTGCCGACGCGGACGACGATGACGACGATGACGACGATGACGACGACGATGATGACGCCGGTGACGACGACGAAGAGGAAGCCGAAGAGCCGGCCCCGTCGCGCGGGAAGAAGGACTGAGGACGGTCATGGCTGACGCGAAGACAAGCAGCTCGGTTCGAGCGAACGCCCTACGCGGCGCGGTCGGCACGCCGATGCGCAACACCTGGACCATCGCGCGTCGCGAGTTCCGCGGGTATTTCAATTCGCCGATGGGCTACATCATCATCGCGACGTTCACGCTGCTGCTCAGCGTGTTGTTCTTCTTCTTGTTTGGATTCCTCGTACTGCGTCGCGCCACGATGCAGCCGTTATTCACTTCGATCTCCTGGCTGCTCCCGCTGCTATGCGCCGCGATCTCGATGCGAACCTTCGCCGAAGAGAAGCGGCTCGGGACGATGGAATTGCTGATCACGATGCCCATTCGCGATGGCGAGGTGATCATCGGCAAGTTTCTCGGCGCGATCGGATTGCTCGCCGCGACGCTGCTCGCGACCGTGGTGTTCCCGGTCGCGGTGAGTCGCATGGGCGATCTCGACATGGGGCCCGTGTGGGGCGGCTACGTCGGCCTGTTGCTGGGCGGCGGCGCGTACATCGCGGTCGGGATGCTGGTGTCGTCCTATTCGAAGGACCAGATCAGCTCGTTCTTCATCGCGTTTTTCCTCGGATACATTTTCTTCTTGCTCGACAAGGGCCTGATCTTTCTGGGCACGAGTCGCATGGTCTCGATCCTCGAGTACCTGTGCTTCGACTTCCACTTCAAGTCGATCGCGCGAGGGGTCATCGACTCTCGCAACGTCATATTCTTCGCGTCGGTGATCTCGGCGTGTCTCCTCGCCACTGCGCGATCACTCGACAGCCGTCGGTGGGGTTAAGGTCATGGAACGCAAACAACGCGCACGCACCGAGAGCGCCGTCTTCGTCGCGGTCATTGCCGCGGCGCTGGTGCTCGTCAATCTGATCGGCCTCCGCTTCTTTGCTCGATGGGATCTCACCGAGCGTCAGCTCTTCACGCTGTCACAGGGCACGCGACGGATCGTCGGGCAGCTTTCCGACCAGCTCACCATTACGGTGTACTTCACGCCGAATCAGCCGCCGCCGGCCAACGACGACGAGCGCTTTCTGCGGGACCAACTGGACGAGTACCGATCCGTCGGTCGCGGACGAATCAACGTCCGGTACGTGACCCCGGACAACGACGATCGCAAGCACCAGGCCGACAGTGCCGGTTGCGTCAAGCGCCCGTTGCAGGCCGTCAATCAGCGCGAAGAGCAGGCGACGATCATCGAAGCCTATCGCTGCGTGACGTTCGAATACCTCGGCCGGCGCGAGCGGATCGAGTTTCTGCCGCCGGGCGTGCAGGGCCTCGAGTACGAGATTTCCGCGAGCATTCGAAACATCTCGCTCCGTGAGGGTGAGCGCGAGCGAACGATCGGATTCCTGACCGGTCATGGCGAGCAAGGTCCCGACGAGGGAATGCAGTATCTCTCGCAGATTCTCGAGCAGGCTCGCGTCAACTACCGAACGCGCGCGATCAACCTCAACAACGGCGAAAACGCCGTACCGAGCGACATCAAGGGGCTGATCATCGTCAACCCGACGCGTCGGATCGAGGAGCGCGAACTGCGACAACTCGACGCCTATCTGATGCGCGGCGGTTCCGTCGCACTGTTCGCCGGCGGACTGAACTTTGCGTCCACGGACCCGACCAACGCGACGGGCACGGCGTCCGAGCATCATCTCAACGAGTGGCTGGACAACTACGGCATCCACGTGAACACCGACGTCGTTCTCGACCCACGATCGAGCGACGGCGTGATCCGCTATCAGGGCGGGATGGGGCGCGTGCGCTTGTACACGTGGCCGATGGTGATGGCCGTCGAAGGGCGACCGACGCAGCGCGACCTGTTGACTCAGGGTGGACTCGATCCCGAGTTCCCCGCGGCGTTCCGGATGCCGGAGTTCATCACGCCGTACCCGTCGACGCTGACCATCAACGACGCGAACGTCCGGCGCGGCGGCGGAACACTTCGAATCTTCGCGCGCTCCGGGCCGCGGTCGGTTGCTCGTACGAGCGACTTCGACATGAACATCATCGAAATCAATCAGCATCGGGACGAGATCTTCCGCAATCCGCGCAGTCACGGGCCGTACGTCCTCGGCGCGGCGATCGAGGGTCGATTCCGTTCAGCGTACGCGGGTCGGCCCGCGACCGCGGCAGCCGGTTCGCCTGCGGCGACTCCGGTCCCGGAACGTGCGGAGCGCCCCGCGCGGATCATGGTCGTGGGCTCCGGAAGCATGTTCGCGATGGATACGTTGCGCATCATGGCGCAACTCGGCGGGGGCCGTTTGCCCGTGAATCTCAACCTTCTGTTCAACACGTTCGACTGGCTCAGCCAGGATCTCGATCTGCTCGCGGTCCGCGCGAAGGACACGAGCGATCCGACACTGCGTTCGGACGTGAGCGACACGGCGCGTTCGATCTTCAAGTGGGGATCGATCGTGGTTCTGCCGATCGGAATCGGTGCCATCGGCGTTGCGGTCACCGGTGCACGTCGTTCTCGACGCCGAAACTTCGCCCGCGACTACGCGCCGGGCGAGGGCTCGGGCGCGAGCAAGAAATCCAAGTGAGTCCGAGATAGACCCATGGGCAAGAACCGACTGTTCATTTCGTTGGGTGTCGTCGCCGTGCTGCTGGTCGGCGCGATTTTCGCGATGCGCCGTCCGTCAGGCGACGCGGTTGAACGGCCGCGCGACGCTTGGTCGCGCATCGACCGTACGCAAGTCACGCGGTTGATCATCCAGCGCGCCGGTGCGAACGAGCGCGCGGTCGAGATCGAGAAGCGTTCGGACGTCTGGACGATGACGGCACCTGCGCAGGGGCCGGCCGACACGCAGGCGGTGACGGACGCGCTCGACCAGATCAGCGAGATGCGGGTGGAGTCGATCGCAGCGCGCGAGTCGTCCAGCTACGACGATCTCGAAGTGGACGCCGCGCACGCCATTCATCTCCAGGTCTTCCGCGGAGCGACCCGCGCCCTCGACGTATGGGTCGGTCGGAACATCGACGGTGGGACGGCCGTGCGGGTCGAAGGGCGGCGGGAGGTTTTTCGCGTCGACAGATCGATTCGAAACACCCTGAGCAAGGAAGTCCGCGAGTGGCGGGATCGCAACATCACGCGGATCGACCGAACGCACATTCGAACGGTCGAGTGGCGCAACGCGAACGGCACGTGGACGTTCAATCGCAACGGTGACACGTGGCAATTGCCGTCGGGCGCTCCCGCAATCGAACGACTGGACACGGCCCGGGTCAACCAGACCATCGAAAACTTGCGCGAACTGCGCGCGACGGACTTTGCCGCAGCCACCGCGTCCACCGGGATCACCGACAACTCACCCCGCGTGACGATCACGACCGACGATGGCGGCGCGCCCCTGGTGTTGATCCTGGGAAGCAACGCCGGTGAGAGCGAAGTTCACGTGCAGCGTCAGGGTAGCCCGATCGTGTACACGGTGGGGCGGTCGCACTCCGAAGAGATCAACGTGACGCTGGAGCGGTTCCAGTCGCCGCCGCCGGCCCCTGAGGGTGGTACGGGTGACGCGTCGACGGATGCCGCTGGGTCGCCTGCGCCCATCGCGCTTCCCATGGGCGGCGGGGGTCCGCCTGGCGCAGGAGGACCGCCGGGAGGGCCCGGTGGTCAACAGATTCCGCCCGAAATGATGGAGCGAATTCGCGCGCAGTTGCAGCAGCGCGGCGTCAACATGCCGCACTGACGGTCGTGATTCCCGACACGAGCGTCCGCGGCCTCGACGGACCACGGGTTCGGTTGGTGTGCCCCACCTGCCGACGGCCGACGGTTGTTTGCTATTGCGCGCAAATCGAGCCGATCCAGACGCGCACGCGGGTCGTCTTTCTTCAACACCGCCGCGAACGCGACGTGCCCATCGGGACTGCGTGGATGGCGCACTTGTGCCTCCCGAATTCGGTCCTGCGCGTGGGCGTCGACTTCTCGCGCGATCCGGTGGTCATCGAAGCGATCGCGAGCGCGGGGGCAGGCGCAGCTCTCTTGTTCCCGGGACCGACCGCAGTCGACATCGGTACGGCCCCCCCGCCGCTGCCAGGGACGCTCATCGTCGTGGACGGCACGTGGTCGCAGGCGGCGAGCCTCGTCCGGCGAAATCCGATTCTCGCGGCGCTGCCGCGCTACCGGTTGTCACCGGCGCAGCCGAGCACGTATCGTATTCGACGCGAGCCCGAGGCCCACTGCGTCGCAACGATCGAAGCGCTCGCCGAAGTGCTGGGCGTTCTCGAGGGCGACCCATCTCGATTCGCGAAGCTTCGTGCGCCGTTCGACGCCATGGTCGAGAACCAGTTGCGATTCGCCGCCACGGTGCGCGGCGGTCGATTGCGCCACCGGCGCGTGCCGCGCTCGCGCCGACCAAGGCCGGTTCCGTCCGTTCTCTGCGAACGGCCCGATCGCGTCGTCCTCGCGTACGGCGAGGCGAACGCCTGGGCGTACGACACGGTCGGCGCACCGACGCCCGAAATCGTTCACTGGGTCGCAGTGCGGCTGGGCACCGGCGACCGGTTCGAGTCCGTCATCGCACCGCGCGGATCGATGGCGCCGTCGCTGGAGCGTCACACGGGGCTTGCGCGCGAGCGAATCGCGGCGGGAGAGGCCCACGATCAGTTCGCCGCGCGATGGGCTGAGTTCGCCGGCGCGAACGACGTGGTCACGACGTGGGGGAGCTACGCGGTGGATGTGCTCGCGAGCCGCGGTGTCGAGCGCGGGGAGTGGCTGGACTTGCGCGCTGCGACCAGTTCGTACCTGGGGACGCGAACCGGGACGATGGAGTCATGCGCAGCGCGTTGGGAGAGGCAGGCCGCGGCACCGTGGGCCGCGGGTCGGGCGGGTCGCAGAATTCAAGCGATGTGGACGATCGCGATGCACCTGCGCTTGGCGGCGGGCGGGGCGAGTGATCGATGACGCAACCCGTCGCCGGAACACGCGGGATTTCAATCTAGACCTGGAGCGGATCTGACGGCGTCGCCGTCAGCGGACGTATTCTTGGACGATCTTCTTCTCGGGGCGGTCGACGGCTTCGAGCCGGGACGTGATCAGATCGCGCCCGCCCGCACGGAAGTAGATCGCATCGCCGGGCGAAGGATCCCCGTGGTTCGGCGCCATCCCGCCGTTCTCGAAGAACCGCAGGCTGCCCTCCATGCGCTTGCGAATCGCCATGTGTCCGTCCACCCAGCGGCCGCTTCGGCGGTCACGAACCGCGACGCAGATGCTCCGGCGGACGTGATACTCCGTGTTCCGCGTGACGTAGACCTTGTGAATCCTGCGTTCAGCTCCCTGAAATTGGCCCATGGTGGGATCCTCCTGGCGCCTCCATGGTTAGCGTCGAACGTGCGTTCGTCGAAATTTTCTGCAGAGCCTCATCCGACGCTTCCGCGTGTACCAAGACGGCGGCTCGCACCCGACGCGCGATCTGCAATGCGAACTGGGCTTCGACGGCCGCCCGCGGCGCGAGGCCGTCGAGCAGCTCGAGGGCGTCCCGAAAGTCCGCGCGAAGCGCCGTCGATTCCGCACCGGCGCGCCCGCCCGCACGGTCCGCGAGCGGCGTTCCGCGTTCGCGCAGGAGCGGCGCAACAACGGCCGCCGCGTCCATTCGCATTCGAATCCGCCCGGCTTGCGCGAGCGCGACGGCAACGCCAGCGGCCATCCGCTCGTCGGCAGCGGTCGGTCCGGTGCCCTCGACGCGCGCGGTGACACGGACCGCAAGCGCCGCCGCGTTCGGCGCGCTGATCAAGCGTTGAGCTTGTTCCGCCGACATCGCCCAACGCGCGGGGTCGAATGGATCGGCTGGGGCATTGTCGGTCGATGGCGGTCGCACCGGCGCTGCGGTACCGATGGGACGATCGACGGTTGCCGGCCCGGACAACTGAATGTCGACGTCGATGACGACGTGCAAGCTGCGGCGATCCATCGCCGTCGCGCGCGTTCGGAGTTCCGTTGTGCACGCGTCGAGGTCGGCGGTTTCGCCAAGGCCAAGCTCGTGCGCGAGCTGGAGCACCGTCAGCCGCGCGTCGTGCGGCGACTCGTTGACGGCAATCTGTAGATCGTGAAACTCACGGAAGAACGCGTTCGAAGCGCTGTCGCCGGTGGTCACGAGCTGCGCCCGCCCCGCCCGCGAGCCCATCACGATGCCCGGTCCGCAGGCGCCGGCCGAGACGACGCCGAGTGCGGCCGCGCAAACGAGGCTGCCCGCGACCGCTCTCCGCCGGTGATTCCCTCGCGCGCGCTTCGCCATTCGCCGGACGCCACGGTGGGACGAAGCGGCGGTCCGCGCAACAACCGACCCACAGTCTGAGACAAAGAAATACAAGTCTCGGACAACTTTGCGGCGTCGGGAGGGTTAGATGCCCCCGCTCGAAGTGCGCTCCGGTCCTTGTCGGCGCCCGCGACCTCCCAGGAGTCTCGATGTCTACGTATCTCATCGTCATTCCCTACCTGACGATTCTCGTGTCCCTCGCGCTTTACGGCCTGCATCGCAGCCAGCTGGTCTTCCTGCTGCGCCGCCACCGCAGCAAGTTGCCCAAGCCCCCACCGATGGTCCACGCGGACGCCGACCCGGCGAGCTTGCCGCACGTGACGATCCAGCTGCCGCTGTTCAATGAGCCGGACGTGATCGACCGATTGCTCGAGACGGTCGCCGGCATCGAGTACCCGCGCGAGAAGTTCGAGATCCAGGTGCTCGACGACTCGACCGACGACACACGCGAGCGTGCACGCGCGAAGGTGGCGGACCTGGTGCGCCGCGGCTTCGACGCCGTGTACATCCACCGTCACGATCGTACGGGCTTCAAAGCGGGCGCGTTGGATTTCGGGCTCAAGTTGGCCAAGGGCGATCTTGTCGCAGTGTTCGACGCAGATTTCCTCCCGCTGCCGGCATTTCTCCGAACGATCGTTCCGCATTTCGAGGACCCGAACGTCGGCTGTGTGCAGGCCCGATGGGGACACTTGAACCGCGAGCACTCCCTGCTCACGCGCGTGCAGTCGCTGATGCTCGACGGACATCACATGGTCGAAAACCGAGCGCGCTATGCGTCCGGCCGGTTCTTCAACTTTTCGGGAACGGGCGGAATCTGGCGGCGCCAGGCGATCGACAGCGCCGGCGGCTGGCAGCACGACACGCTCACCGAGGACCTCGATCTTTCGTACCGCGCGCAGCTCGCGGGCTGGAAGTTCGTCTACCGTGAAGACCACGTGACGCCCGCGGAGCTTCCGGAAGAGATGGAAGCGTTTCGCGCGCAGCAGTTTCGTTGGGCCAAGGGCACCGTACAGACCGCGCGAAAGCTCTTGAAGCGCGTGTGGGCGCGCAAGGACCTGCCGATTCACGTGCGCACCGAGGCGATCTTTCACATGACGCCCCACTTCGCGTACCCGTTCATGCTGTTTCTATCGATCTTCCTGCTCCCGATGTTGATCGTCATGCCCGCCAGTGATCCGGCATCGCTGCTGCTCGTCGATGTCCCGTTGTTGTTCGGTTCGACGGGATCGGTCGTCGCGTTCTACGTCCACGCCGACGTCGCGCAGGGTCGATCGGTGTGGCAGGCGCTCAAGCGCCTTCCGTCGCTCATGGCGCTCGGATGCGGCATGAGTCCGTATCTCACCAAGGCCGTGTGGGATGGCCTGGGTGGTGCGACCGGCGAGTTCGTTCGGACGCCCAAGAAGGGCGAGAAGAGCGCAGCGAGTCAGCGCTATCACGCGCGGACGCGGGTGCCGTGGATCGAGATCATCTGCGCCGTCGAGAACTTCCTGGCGATCGGTGTCGCGATCCAAACGCGACACATCTTCGCGGCGCCGTTCGCGCTGCTGTTCTCCTTCGGGTACGCGTGGGTTGCGTCGAGCGTGATCCGCGAGCGCCTGGCCGTTCAGCCTGCTCGTCCGGTTCGTGTCGTTCCGAGCTTCGCCAACTCGCTCGGCAATGCGTCGCTCGAGTCCGAACTCGTTCCGGCAACGGCACGGGTCGGTTCTGCGAACGCCGAGTCGCTCGCAGCGTAGTTGGGACGATGAATCGGCCGGCTGCGTTCGACCGGGTCGCGTGCGCGACCCTACGGTTGCTATAAGCCCCGCGTGGCACTTCCGCAGCAGCTCCTCGGTTCGACGGGACGTCTCGTCACGCGGCTCGGTCTCGGTGGCGAAGGCGTGTTGCGCACGCACGGTCGTCACGCAGGAGCGCACGACGTCATTGCGCGTGCGGTCCATCACGGGATCACGTACTTCGACTCGGCCCGCGCGTACGCCGGCTCGGAGGAATATCACGGGCGTTTCTGGTCGAAGCATCCCGAGTGGCGCTCGCACGCGTTCGTGACCAGCAAGAGCCCCGCACGCGATGCGGCCGGCGCTTGGGCCGACTTGGAGACGACGCTCGCAACGATGAAGACGACGTATCTCGACTTGTGGCAGATCCACGACGTCCGCGAGATCGACGAAGTCGACGAACTGCGTGCGCCCGGTGGCGCGCTCGAGGCGTTCTGGGCCGCGAAGCAGCAGGGACGCGTGCGGCACATCGGCGTCACGGGGCATCACGACCCCGCGGTGCTTCTGCATGCGGTGCGCACCCTTCCAGTCGATACGGTTCTCATGCCCGTGAGCGTGATCGAAGCGGCGATCGGCGGCTTTATGACCGACGTGCTGCGTGAAGCGCGCGGGCGCGGGATGGGCGTGATCGGAATGAAAGTGCTCGGGCAGAAGACGTTCCTCGACGCCGCGCCTGGGCTCGATGCGACGCAGCTCATTCGGTTCGCGCTCGCGCAATCCGTGGACGCGATCATCGTCGGATGCACGACGCCGGACGAAGTCGATCAGAACGCCGCTGCAGCACTCTCGTCCCCGATGCCGCCGTCGGAACAGATCGCCCTCGTCGAGAGCGTTCGCGATGTCGCTCGCGCGCTCGCGTACTACCGCCGCGACGAGAACGACTAACGGACACACGTGGATCGACGAGCTACTCGGGTACCGCGCGTAGGCGCACCTGCACGGTCTCACGCCGGCCATTCGACGGCATTTCCCGCTCGTCAGGAAAGTACCCGTCGCGCTCGATGCGCACACGATGCGTCCCCGCGGGCAAACCGAGGTACTGAACCTCCCACACCCGGCACGCGCCCTGATCGACTTCGTCGACGATCACTCGCGCGTCCGCAGGCGTGCACTGAAACCGGTACGCAACCGCGATCCGCGGCCGTCGCACGGTTGCGGCGCAGCTCGAGACGAGCATGGCCATCGCCGCGATCGTCACAATCGCCCGACGCGTCCCACGCATTGCCGTCACTCCCACTCGATCGTGGCCGGCGGCTTCGACGAGATGTCGTACACGACGCGGTTGACGCCGCGGACTTCGTTGATGATCCGCGACGACATCCGTCCCAGCACGTCATACGGGAGTTTGGCCCAGTCCGCCGTCATTCCATCGACGGACTGCACCGCTCGAATCGCGACGCATTCGTCGTAGGTTCGCTCGTCGCCCATCACCCCGACGCTGCGAACCGGCAGCAGCACCGCGAACGCCTGCCACACGGCTTCGTACAGCGACGCTTCGCGGATCTCGTGCTCGACGATCGTCTCGGCCGCACGCAGTACCTCGAGCCGCGCTTCGGTCACTTCGCCGAGGCAACGAATCGCGAGACCGGGTCCAGGAAATGGTTGGCGCCACAGGACCGTCCGCGGGATGCCCATCGCCTCGCCGGCCGCGCGTACTTCGTCCTTGAACAACTCGCGCAGAGGCTCGACCAGTTTCAACTTCATCCGGTCCGGCAGTCCGCCCACGTTGTGATGACTCTTGATCGTCGCGCTCGGGCCCTTGAATGACACACTCTCGATCACGTCGGGGTAGAGCGTTCCCTGCACCAGATGCGTGACGTTGGGAATCGTCGCGGCCTCTTCGTCGAACACCTCGATGAACATCCGACCGATGATTTTGCGCTTTTGCTCGGGGTCGGTGACCCCAGCCAGCGCAGCGATGAACCGCTGCCGCGCGTCGATCACGCGCAGGTCCAGATGAAAATGCTCGCCGAATACCCGCCGGACCTGCTCTCGTTCGCCGCGGCGGAGCACGCCGTTGTCGACGAAAATGCACGTCAATCGATCTCCGATCGCGCGTGCGCACAAAACCGCGGCCACCGAGCTGTCGACGCCGCCCGACAGTCCGAGAATCGCGTGTCCGGTGGGCACCTGCGTCTTGATTCGCGCGATCGCTTCGTCGACGAACGCGCCTGCCGACCAATCGGCCTCGCACTGCGCGACGTCGAGCAAGAACGCCGCCAGCAATTCCTCGCCGCGAGGCGTGTGAACGACCTCGGGGTGAAACTGCACCGCGTACATGCGACGCCGAACGTCGCCGACTACGGCGAACGGCGAATTGACCGACTGCGCCAGAACCTTGAACCCCTTCGGCAGCGACACCACGCGATCGCCGTGGGACATCCACACGTCGAGGCTCTCGCCGGCTTTGAACCGCTGCAGAATGCCTTCGCTCGATCCGATCTTGACCTTGGCGGGTCCGTACTCGCGCTCGTCGGCCTTCTCGACTTTGCCACCCATCAAGTGGGCCATCAGTTGCATCCCGTAGCAGATGCCGAGCACGGGAACGTCGAGATCGAAAATGCGCGGGTCGACGCTGGGTGCGCCGTCGCCGAACACGCTCGCCGGTCCGCCCGAGAGCACGATCGCGAGTGGCTTCATCCGACGGATGTCGTCGAACGCGATCGTGCACGGCTGGATCTCGCAGTACACGGCCTGCTCGCGAATTCGCCTCGCGATCAGCATGGTGTACTGCGAGCCGAAGTCGAGAATGAGTACGAGCGGTCGGTCCATGGACGGCGACGGTTTACCACGCGTCCCGCCGGAACCGCCACGGGTCGTGCGTACGGCCGAACCCGGCTTGACCCCGCCGCGACGGTAGACTACCCGTCCAGTCGAACGGCCCAAGAACCCCGAGGGAACCGCATGAAGCTCTTCATCGACACGGCCGACGTCGGCGAAATTCGCGAAGCGTCGCAGATGGGATTGTTGGACGGCGTGACGACCAATCCGTCGCTCGTTGCGAAGACTGGCCGGAAGTACCGCGACGTGGTCCTCGAGATTTGCGAACTCGTGGACGGCCCCATCAGCGCGGAAGTTCTCAGCACAACGTACGCACCGATGATGGCGGAGGCGCGCGAGTGGGCCAAGCTCCACAAGAACATCGTGGTCAAGCTGCCGCTGATCATGGATGGACTCAAGGCCACGCGGACTTGCACGAACGAGAAGATCAACACGAACGTGACGCTGTGTTTCTCGCCGACGCAGGCGCTGTTTGCGGCCAAGGCGGGTGCGACGTTCGTGTCGCCGTTCATCGGCCGTCTCGATGACGTGAGCGAAGACGGGATGCAGCTGATCGAGCAGATCAAGACGATCTTCGACAACTACGGCTTCGCCACCGAAATCCTCGTGGCATCGGTGCGGCATCCGATCCACGTCGTGCAGGCCGCGATGATCGGTGCCGATGTGTGCACCGTGCCGTTCAAAGTCATCGAGCAACTTGCAAAACATCCGCTGACCGACGCGGGGCTGAAGAAGTTCATCGAGGATGCCGCGAAGATTCCGAAGTAGTCGCGCCGGACGCCTGATCGATCGGCGGGTTCGTCGCGCGCTTGCGTTTGCGCTGGCTGTGCTCTTCTCGATGGTGGCTGCGACGGGGTCGCGCGCGCAGCAGCGCACGAGCACCAACGGGCACGCGGGCGACGAATCGGACAACGACGGGCCGGACGGCTCCGACGCCGGCGTTCTTGGCGCGGATGCGCTTCCCACGGTGGTCATTCGGCGTCTCGTCGCCGACGCCTCGACCGTGATTGCGAGCGGCCGCGGGGTTGTCGTGACCGCGGCGGACCTGTATCAGCGGGTCGACGACGCCAACGAACCGCTTCAGAGACTGTGGGCGCGCAACCCGGCGCTGGTCGATGAGCTTCTCGATCGCATCGTCTCTGATCGGCTTCTCGTCGAAGAAGCGAGGCGTCGCGGATTCGATCGCGATCCCGTTGTGCGAGCCGTGATCGAGCGTGCGCTCGTCTCGCGGCTGCGGGCCACGGTGATCAACCCGACCGCGGGCGACGCGTCCGTCGTCACGATGGACGACATTCGTCGCTTCTACGATGCCAACCAGTACCGCTTCCACATTCCCGAGCGACGTCGGGCGCGCGTGATCTTCGTTCCGGACCGGCGCACCGCGGAGCGCGTGCTGCGCCTCGCGACGCAGCGGCGTCACGGCCGCGTCGTGAACGGCTTTCGAGAGCTGGCCGAGGAGAACAACACGTTGCCCGACCTCATTCGCACGGGTGGTGACCTAGAGAACGTCACCCCGCAGAGCACGGAAATCGACACGCGCTTGCGAGATGCGATCTTCGCGATTGCATCGCCGGGGGACGTGCATCCGAGCGTCGTCCGTGGCCGATGGGGTTCGACGCAGGGCTACTTCATCGTGCGGCTGACATCGCGGCGCAATGCGATCGACCGAACGCTCGAGGACAGCGCCGACTGGATTCGCAATCGCGTCGTCTTGCAACGACGAGTCGACGCCGAGCGGATGCTCGTGGAGCGGCTTGGCCGTGAAGCGCGCGTCGTGCGGTTGCGAGGCGACCAGGTCGTCACGGTTTCCGCCGGCGACGCGAGCGCGCCGGACTGACGGGTTTCTTGTCGATCCGCGCGGTGAGTCGCTTCAGCCGCCGCGCGAGAACGTCGTCGAGTTCGGCGCCCGCCGATCGCTGGGCATGCTCCAGGGCGCGTAGTGGGTCTCCGAGCTTGTGTTCGTAGTGCTTGGAGATCGACAGCTGGATCGTTGCGTCGTCCGGCGTGGCCGCGGCGGCTTCGAGCAATCTTCGCAATCGCTCGTCGTGCCGGTCGGTCCGCCGCAGGACCTCGGCTGCGAGTGTATGCGCCGTCGCGAGCACGTTCATCTCCCCGCGCGCGAGGCTCGCCGAAGCCGCGGCATCTGCGAGCGTCGTCGCCAGACCCGACTCACCGGCTCGCAACGCCGTCCGCGCCATGCCCGTCATGTCGCTGCCCTCGAATCGCCCGCCTGCCGTTTCACCAACGGCGCGTGCCGCAAGTTCGCCCATCAGCGCGGCCATCGCGATGATGTCCCACAGATTGTGATCGACGACGGCCGAGAGCGGCTCGGCGTCGCCTGAGCGCAAATAGTTCGTGTATCGCTCGGGAATCTCGCCCGACGGAACATCCGCTTCGCGAACGAATCCCAACACGTCGCGTTCGAGTGTCGTCAGCCGGCACGCCTCGACGCGTGCGCGGTACACCCTCCGCGCGACGTGCAAGAGATCCAGGTGGGGCGGTTCCGCCGGCGCTTTCACCCGCGAGAGAACGAATCGCGTGCGAATCAGCGGCATGTCGAAGGCTTTTCCATTGAACGTCACCAGGGCGCTCGCCTGCGAAATGCGCTCCGCGAGCCACTCGAGCATCGCGCGCTCGTCGCAGAGGTCTGCGAGGAACGACTGCTCCGCGTGAAACTCGTGTCCGCGGAACGATGCGATCCCAATCAGGAACGGGATCGTGCCGGTGCCGCCGGCGAGCCCCGTCGTCTCGGTGTCGAGAAACAACGCCCGCGTCCAATCGACGGACCGCAGCGAGTCGTCGAGTGCGAGCGTGGCGATGGCGCTCCCGGACGCATCGAGCGCTGCGTGGAGCGAGACGTTTCCATGCCGCGCGGCAGCGTCGTAGATTCTCACACGGTGGTGATGTCCGCCGTGAACCGTCTCGTGGACGACGAACGGGAGTGTTTCCGCGAGTTGCCTGCGACGCTCGGCGGGGGAGGGGACCGGAGACCTCCTCGGCCGGGCCATCATCGCGTGGATGCGCGAGCGCAGTTCGCTGATGGGTCCGGCGTTCGAACCGTGCGACGGCGGCGGTTCGTCCGTCGCGGCGCGCTGCGTGCCGGGTCCCGCGCTGGTCAACGAACCGAGTCGGCGTTTGATACTCACCGCGGGTCCTAGGCCGGCATGTGGACGCCGATGGCATCGAGGATCGACTCGGCCATCACCTTGCGTCCGTGCGTCGGGTCGACGTCACCGGGCGATACGCACGCGGGGCAACCGCCTCGGCACGTGCAGGTTACGATCAGTTCGCGTGCGCGAGACAAGAGTTCCTCGCGGCGCTCGAACGCGCGCTCGGACAGCCCGACGCCGCCGGCGATGTTGTCGTAGAGAAAGATCGTCGGATCGAACCCCGGTGCGCCATCCTTCGACGGCGGCGCCGTGCCGTCGCTCTTGTCCCCGAGCGCGTAGCCGAGGTCGCGCGGATCGCACGAGAGCGCGAGCGCGGTGACCGCTTCGAGCGCGTGGGCCAGCCCGCGCATCCCTTCGAGCACCGCGGCCCGACCCGCGATGACGCCGCGGTCGTTGACGCGTTCGCCGAGCGACGTCACGAGTTCCTCGGGCACCGTGATCCAGTACGCTGTCGTCTGCATCTGAATCTCCGGCAGGTGCACGTCGCCGTAGCCGAGATTCTCGTGCGAGTGGAACTTCACTTTCTTGTACCCGACAACTTTGGAAACGATGTTCACGTCGCCGTGCGCGGACTGCGCCCTCTCGCTCGCCCCAACGGTCGACGTATCCGCGTCGTCGAGTACGTCGACGCGAACGTGCGACATCGCGTGCGTGAAATAGTCGGGTTCGACCTTGCGCACGTAGGCCTTGTGATTCTCGTAGTCCATGCGTTCGACTTGGTACGTCTCGCCTTCGAGTTGATAGATGGCTTGTTCATGCAGCGACGTGTGCGCGCTGCGCCAGTCGACTTCGGCGATGCTCTTGTCCTCGGGCAGCTCCACCACGACGAAGTTGTCCCAACTCACGCTCCGCAAGCTCACGTTCTGCGCGGGGTAGTGATCCGTGATCCAGTGCCAGCGCGTGCCGCTCTTGTGCAGCACGCCGTGCTGCTCGAGAAAGCCGAGTGCGTCATTCGTTTCGTCTGGCTCCAGCGAACCGAATCGATCGGTCGTCTCGAACGGCAGCTCGAACGCTGCGCATTTCAAGTGCTGAACGAGGATCTCGACGTTGTCGGGATCGATCCGCGCTTCCTCCACACCGCGGTTGAACAAATACTGCGGCTCGCGCGCGAGGTATTGATCCACCGGGTCGCTGTTGGTGATCAGCACGGCGATCGACGGATCCTGTCGCCGCCCCGCTCGGCCGAATCGCTGCCACGTCGCCGCGATGCTGCCGGGAAAACCGGCGCAAACGACGGCGTCGAGTTCGCCGATGTCGATTCCGAGTTCCAGTGCATTGGTCGCGACGACGCACTTGACCTCGCCGGCGCGCAGTCCGCGCTCGATGCGGCGCCGAGTCTCGGGCAGGTAGCCTCCGCGATAGCCCTGAATCGCTTCGGCCGCGATCCCCTGCGGCACCAGCGCGTCGCGCAAATATCGCAACATCGTCTCGACGGCGGTGCGCGTCGGGCCGAACACGATCGTGCTCACGTCCGCGCGCACGAGGTCTGACGCGAGACGCACGGCCGTCTTCAGATAGCTCCCGCGAATTCCGAGTTGAGCGTTGACGACCGGCGGGTTGTAGATCAGCACCCGCCGCGGACCCGACGGCGCACCGCTTTCGGAGATCACGGCCACGTCGTCTCCGACGAGCCGCGAGGCATGCGGTCCAGGATTGCCGATGGTCGCACTTGCGCACAGAAACACCGGGTCACTGCCGTGAAACTGCGCGACGCGGCGCAGGCGGCGCAGCACGTTGCCCAAGTGCGATCCGAACACGCCCTTGTAGGTGTGCAGTTCGTCGACCACGACGTAGCGCAGGGATTGGAACATCCGCGCCCACGAGGCGTGGTGCGGCAGGATCCCCGCGTGCAGCATGTCCGGGTTCGTGAGAATCGCGCCGCCTTGGTTGCGCGCGGCGCGGCGCGCATCGCCCGGCGTGTCTCCGTCGTAGACCACTGCGCCTGCGGGAATCGAAGCGTCGCGCAATAGATCTGCCAGCGCAGCCTCCTGATCGCGCGAGAGTGCCTTTGTCGGAAAGAGGTAGAGCGCGCGCGCATTCGGGTCGGTTGCGAATGCTTGTGCGATCGGGAGGTTGTAGCAAAGGGACTTGCCCGAAGCCGTCGGCGTGGCGACGACAACGTGCTTGCCGCTCGACGCGAGCGCGTAGGCTTCAGCTTGGTGTGTGTACAGCTTCGAGATGCCGCGGTCGCGAAGCGCGCGAACGATGCGCCCGTCGAGGTCCGTCGGAATCGCGGCGAAGTCGCCCTCCCGCGGCTGCAGTGCGCGATCCTCGACGATGCACTCTCGAACGGTTCCGCGGTCGAGCCACGCGCCGACGACGTGCTCGATTCCCCGATCGCGAACCCACGGTGCCTCGACCATGGGGGCACTGTACGGATGTTCCGGTGCGGTCTCAACCCCCGCGAGACGGAGGCCCCCCGGCCATCGTGGGGGCGAGGGCCGCCGTCGCCGCTCGCGGGAGCGGAACGCTCGGCTGCGTCGACCAGGCCTCGACGAGAGCGTCTCGCATGGCCCCGGCGGTCGTGTAGCGGCCGGAGGGCTGTTTGGCGAGGGCCTTGCCGATTGCCATCGCGACGGGGCGGACGATCGACGGCCGCACCTCGTCGAGCCGATCGGGCTCGCGGGTCATGATTCCACTCAGGACGGCGCCGATGTCACGGCTTTCGAATGGAAGGCTGCCTGCAAGCGCTTCGTAGAGACAAACACCAAGGCTGTACAGGTCTGTCCGAGCGTCGACGCGGCTGGGCGTGCGAATTTGTTCGGGGGACATGTAGAGCGGCGTGCCGACGAGTTCGCCCGTGTGCGTGATCTTGCGGCGCTCCGACTTCGTTCCACTGACGACGCTACGTGAGAGCCCAAAGTCGACGATCCGCACGCGGGGATCTTCTGGCGGATCGCTCAAAAAGATGTTGGTCGGCTTGACGTCGCGATGAACGAGGCCGACGGCGTGAACGGCTTCGAGGCCCGCGAGCGCGCTGATCGCGATGTGGCGGAGTTCGGTGGTGTTGATCGGCGGCGATGCGTCGAGCCGCACGGAAAGGTCACGGCCCTCGAGCAGTTCCATGACGATGTACGGGATGCGATCGTCCGTCCGACCGTAGTCCAAGCACGCGACGACGTTGGCGTGCCGGACGGTGGCGACCGAGTCGGCTTCGCGCTCGAACCTCTCGCCGAGGAGCGGATGCTTTGCCGCAAGCTCCGAGAGCACCTTGATCGCGACGTCCGTTCGGGTCTCTCGGTCGAACGCGCGCCACACGACGCCCATGGCCCCGCGGCCGATCTCGGTTCGCAATTCGTAGCGTTTCGAGATCACGCTAGGCCCGCCCAGCTCCGGACCGACCGCAGCCTGCGGCCGCCCGCAGACTACTGCAAGTACCGAACACGACCTTCACCCTGGCGGATCTCCAGGCGGTAGTTCGCCCGCACGTCACGGAACGCCTCGGTCGTTCCCGTCCCGTCCGGCCATCGAACTTCGACTCGCTCGATCGCGCAGTTCGTGCCGAGACCGACGTGAGCCACGAGCTCGGTCGCGAGCCCCGCGACGCCCCACGGTCCCTGCATCTCCCTTGTCTGCGTCACGCCGCCCGCCGTCACTCGAACGCGGGCACCGATCCCTGAGCGGTTCGCGCCGCCACGACCTCGGCCCACGAGGCGGATCGACGTCCAGTTCGCCTCGCTCGCAATGTTCTCGTACATCCGCAGTTCGTTCTGCCCGCGCCACTGCGTGTTGCACCAGGTGCGAAACGTCGAGCTGCCCATCACGACGTCGAGGTCGCCGTCGAGATCGAAGTCCGCGATCGCAATGCCGTGCGGACACGCGTGCCGGAAGTTCGCATCGCGGCCGACTTCGGTGAAACGCACCCCGTCGCCCTGCCAGAACAAGTGGCTGTACTGTTGGTCGTAATCGCTGTTGCCGAGCCAGATGTCCATCCGGCCGTCGTTGTCGAAGTCGAACATCGCGTTCGACAGGCCGCCCTCGTCCGACGTGCGTGACTGTGTCGGGACGGTGCCGCTCGCCATGCGGTCGACCCGGCGGAACTGCATCGTCGTGCCGCTCGACTCGTTGACGATCAACTGTGCGCGGTCGCTCGAGCCGCCGACATCGGGGTGCGCGATCTCCGCGGTGTACAGGTCGAGATCGCCGTCGTTGTCGATGTCGCCGCATGCGATGGAAAACGAGTTTCCGCCGAGCCGCCACGGCTGATCGTCGATGCCCCGGCGCCACCCGCGCCCCGGGCAGAAGCCAGCGGGCGGAGCGGGGATTCCCATGGGACACGCGCTCGGAGTCGTCATGCAGAAGCAGCGGTAGCTCAGGTTGTCGGAGAAGTCCCGGTTGCCATCGTCTCCGAAGCCCGGCGCGAGCGACGCGTTCACGTAGCGATCGCCGTTGCTGACCATGAGCAGGTTGATCTGTCGACCGTAGGCAGCGCCGATCAAGTCCATCCGCCCGTCACCGTTCACGTCGCATGCGGACGCCCCATAGAGTGGCCGCCGCGTGGTGCCGGAGTTCAAGTCGCTGGTCTGATCCGAGAGAGAGAGACCCACCGCGTCGGTGACGTCGGTGAACGTGGCGTCGCCGTTTCCGCGGAACAGTTGCGGTTGCTGACCGATCGGCAGACCGAACACGTCGGAGTGATATCCAGCGAACAGATCCAGAACGCCGTCGAGGTTCTGGTCGAGGAAGGCGGCGCCGATCGTCTGCGGCGAGTCGGTCTCGGGCGGCGTCGCGTCGCTCATCGGACCGATTGAGAACACACCGCGGCCGTCGTTGATCATGAACAAGCTTCGGTCGCCGCTATCGGGCGGCGCGCCCATCGGCGGCATGGCGTTGGACATCACGCCCGTATACGCGTCCAGGTCGCCATCGTTGTCGACGTCGCCGAACACGACGAACTGCGCGACGCGCCCGAATCCGCCGCCGGGTAGCGCCAGCAGATTCGATTCACGCGTGGCGTCGACGAACGTGCGGCCCGCAGCCCCCGTGCGAGGTCGATTCATGAACACCCGCAGGTGACGAACCGGTGGCATGGCGTCGAAGTTGGAACGGGCGTTCTGGGTGCCGTCCCACACGAGCAGGTCGGGGTAGCCATCTCCGTCGATGTCCGCAGTGGAAAGTCCTGTTCCGCGTGCGTCTGCGATCCCCCAGCCGGCCGTATCGTCGTTTCGGAACGCGGGGCGATCGGGCGCCCAGGCCGTGCCGGGGCGGCAAACCATCGGCGGCGGCGGCGGGACGTCCTCCGTTCCAGTGGCGTCGACGCTGCCATCATCCGACGCGTCCACCCCGCTGTCGCGCGGCGTCGCCGGACCGCATGCCGACGCGATCAACCCGCACAACAACGCCGAAGTCACCGTGCGAGCGCGCGGCGTCTGGAGCAACATGGAAGCCTCGTGGATGGAAAAGAGTACGGCGAGAGTATACCGCGCGTCAGCCGCCCGTGGCGGTGTCGGTCACGATGTCCGCGGCGACGTCCGGTGCGGCACCCGAGTCTGCCGGCGGCATCGCGTCGCGCGTCGCTGCGTCCGACCCGCCGTCGGAAACGCCGCCGTCGCCCGGCGCGTCGCGCTGGCAGTAGCCTCGCGGTGGCGTGCCCCGAGGCGAGCAGTGGAAGCCCGCCGGGCACGTGCGTCCCATGGTCGAACAGTCGATCGGGAAGCAGCCGCCGTTGGTGTACGCACCCATCGGGTACGTCATGTTGAAGACGCGATTGCAGAAGTACCCGGCGCGGCAGTCGGAATCCATTCGGCACTCGCGGTAACAGACCGCGCCGTCGCCCTCCATCGCGCCCGTGAACGGGATCGGCACGCTGCCCATCGGACAGTTGCCGCGGGGCATCGGCATCCCGGGCATGTAGGCGTCCTGCGCTGGACGGCGTGCGACGGCGATGCAGTAGCCGTCCAGGTTGCCGGTCGGCGTGTCGGGCGTCGGTGTCGCGGACGTTTCCTCGCTGCAGCGACCGCTGCGGCAATCCGCATTCGTCAGGCACGGCGCGCCGACGTCGCCTCCCATGGTCGGCAGCGCCGTCACGCAGCCACCGCCGTGCAAGTCGCACATTCGCGGCGCGACGCACGCGGGATAGTCCGGAGTGGGTGGGTCGTAGCAGCTCGCGTAGCAGGCCCGTCGGTCCGGGGCGGTCGAGTCGAAGAAGAAGCACAGACCGGCCCACGCCGCGCAGTCGTTCGCGCCAGCCATGCAGCTAGGCCTGCAACCGCCTGACCCCGTGCAGATCCCCGCCGTCCCGCAGTTGCGGTCTGACGTGCAGCGAGTCAGTCGGCACATGCCGCCCGCGTACGCGAGGTCGCACATCAGGCCCACCGCGCAGTCGGCCGTCGTGGCGCAGCGACCGTAGGGCGGACGCTGCACGTCGGGCGTGTCGCCACGATCGACGGGGACGTCGACGATGTCGGGGGTGAGGGACCCGTCCATTGCGGCGTCGCTCGCGTCGGCCGCCATCCCACTGTCACAACCGTTCAGCAGCGCCAACCCGCAGAGCATGGCGAAGAAAGCTCGAATACGCACGGCGTCCTCCCTCTTGAAAGTACGTTTCAACGTCGGACGCCAACGCTACCGGAACGAGCGCCCGGCGGCAACGTACTTGCCCGGCCACGGCCCACCGCCTCGGCTCATCGGCCGCGACGTCCGCGTTCAGTCCAATTCCAGCACGAAGGCTTCGCCACCGACTTCGGCACCGATCGCGCGTGCGGCCGACGCGCCGACCACGACATCGCCGTCCGCAAGCGACTTCACGGGCACGCCCACGCAGCGCCAGTACGGCGGTTCGCGTGTCTCCGCGGCGAGCAGCGACCTCGTGCCCACGGGCCCGGGATCCTCGACGATCTCCGCGACGCGGGTCTTGCGCGTTCGTTTGCACAACAAGATCTCATCGGTCGTCGCGCGAAAGTGTGGGCCACCATCGAACGGGTCGATCCGGTTGCAGTATTGAAAGCCGATCCGCCGGAGCATCTTCTCGACGCCGCGCGTCTCCTTCCCGACTTTTCCGATGACGTCCTGCGCCTCCTGCGGAAGCAACGTCGCGTACATGTCGCCCGACGGAAACAGCGACTTGATGAACTCTTTGTTCTTCTTCGAAAGCAAATCCGCTTCGAGATACGACATCCCCATGAACTTGCGGCCGAGCGCTTCCCACAGGTGCGATCGCCCATCCGGCAGCAATGGCGGCAGCAGTTCCGCGACGACCTCGTTCCGAAACAGCCCGCGGTGTGCGGCCATGAACATGAACCGCACGTACGAGATCATGATGCCGACTTTGTCCGGCAGTTTGCGCGCGTCCGGCAGAACGACCAGACCGCCGATCTCGGTCGGTCCTTCGTAGCTGTACCCGATGCGCAGCACCGTGTGCACGAAGTGCTGGTCGACCGTCGGGCTGTATTTCTCCTCGATGATCACGTCGAGAAAGATGTACGGCGCATCGCGACGTCCGAGCTGCGCGATGATCTTGCTGGTGCCCACGACGTGTCCCCGCTCGAGATCCTCGAGCACGAAGACGTACTCCCGTCGCCGCGGATCCTTCAGCGCGCCCGAGAAGCTCTTGACCGACAGATCGAGGATCTCACGCACCGCCGCCGGATCGTCGGGCAGGTTCACGGTGTTCAAGTGGTGCGCGAGATCGCAGAGATCCTTCTCGTCTTCGAGCGTTGCCCCGCGAATCAGATGCCGGACCATCAACCCTCCCAATCCCACCTCTGAACTCTCAACTCTCGACTGTCGACTGTCGACTCTCTACAACTGTCGACTTTCTACCAACACCGTGACCGGCCCGTCGACCGCGGAGTCGACACGCATGTCCGCTCGAAACACCCCCGTTTGCACGGGCACGCCGAGAGCGCGAATTTGCCCCACGACGAATTCGTAGAGCCGCTCGGCACCGACCGGCTCCATCGCGCCGTCGAATGCCGGCCGCCGTCCGCGCCGCACGTCGCCATACAGTGTGAACTGGCTCACCACCAACACCGCGCCACCGACCTCGAGCACCGAGCGATTCATCTTCCCGGTCTCGTCGCTGAAGATTCGCAGGTTCACGATCTTCTCTGCGACGTATGTTCCCGCCGCTTCGTCGTCGCCGACACCCACGCCGAGGTACACGAGCACGCCGCGTCCGATCTGACCGACGACGGCGTCCGCGACCGTCACCTCTGCACGTTCTACGCGTTGCACGACGGCTCGCACTTCGATTCCGCCTTTCGGACGCTAGGCTCGATGCCGTTGCTGTTCGAGCGTAAGCGCATCGATGCCTCGGACGTACTGCGGCTCGAGCGAGTCGTCGTCGTCGCGGGGATACACCCCCGTCGCGGCGCAGTGTGCGACGAACCGAGCCAGCGGCGAGCCCGCGACTCGCGGCAGCACGTCCGTCGGTGATCCCACCGTCGTTCGCCACCGTGCCCAGATGTCGTCGGGGACATCGCCGATCGCAGAGAACGCATCGCCGCTGAATGCGCCACCGATGAGCTGCGCAACGGCCTCGGGCCGGCCGACGACCGCGTCGCCCAGGGGCTGTCGTGCCAAGCGGTCGAGACGCCACGCCCGCGCGAACACTTCACCGCGCTTGCCGTCCAGCACCGTCGCGATCGGCCCAGCAAACCCGACCGCCGCGGCCGCCAACGCGTCCAGCGACGACACGCCCACGAGCGGCAATCCGGATGCCATGCGAATCCCCTTCGCCGTCGCGAGGCCGATGCGAACGCCCGTGAACGATCCAGGCCCGACGCCGACGGCGAGCATGCCGATTTCCGCGAGCGTCACGCCACTTCGCGCGAACGCAAACTCCACGAGTGGCATCAGCGCCTCGCTGTGCTGCGCCCGCACGAGCGCCGTGCACTCGGCCAGCACGCGGCCATCCTCGACGATGGCGACGGAGCCCGTGTCGGTCGACGTGTCGATGGCGAGGATCCGGTGAGTCATCGGGGACGCCGCGGGTGTCGGCCCGTCTCGGCACGCTGTCAACGGCAGCCTGAAGTGCCCCACCGGAACCGCGGTCGAGAGTGCTCGCAACGCTACGTATGCCTTGACAGTGCAGAACGCGACCGCGTACCGTCGTCCCGGTTCTGCGAGCAAAAATGCGACGCAAATCAACGAAAGTGCTGGCCGTTGCGGCCGTCTGCCTGAGCGTCCCGTTCACGGCATTTGCGCAGTCGTCGTCGAGTGGATCGGGGACCGGCTCGGGAACGGGCTCGGGCTCGGGTGCCACGGGAACTGGCAGCACCGACGTGCAGCAGCGTCCGGTGATGCTGTCGGACACCGCCAGTTTCACCGACGTGATCGACGCGGCCGACCCCGGCAGCACGTGGTCGTTCCGGGCGATCCTGGGATTCGAGACCACCACCCGCCGCGGCACGCTCCAGCGCGAGGCCATCACGGAGATGGTTGGCGCGCTGTGCCCGGGTTCGGCGACGCAGCGACTCCAGGCGACCGGGCAAGTCGAGTACTGCAACCTCGCGACGTACGGTCAGACCACGCATACGTTTCTGGCCGGCGTCGAGCTCGCTGTCTTCCACGACTTGTCCGTCCATCTTCACCTTCCCGTCATCCTGGCCGATCAGCGTTCGTGGGACACCCACCCGGATGTGTCGACGCCCGCGGCCGCGCTGCTCGACGGATACTCGCTCAGCGGCACGCCGACCAACCTGTTCTCCCTGCCCTTCCGATCTCCGGATCGCGCGGGCATCGACCAGCTTCGCATCGGGATCAGCTGGAACATTCTGAACAACCAGCGTGACCACAGCCTTCCGACGTGGCTTCTACGCTTCGAGTACCGGCCTCCCGTCGGCGCGCTGCTGTCGCCGTGCGTCATCGAGGGCGGTCAGACCGTGTGTCCTGCGGTTCTCGCGCAAGAGACCGGTGGCCCGCTGCGTTCGCCGATGACTGCGCCTTCGTGGACGCCCGCGGACAGCACCAACGTCAACGCGTCGCAGGCCGAATACGACCGCCCGCGCACGAGTCCTGCCGATCCCGGGATCTCGCGAGGCGTTCACACCTTCTACCTGCTGACGGCATTCTCGCGGCGATTCGGGTTCGTCGAGCCGTACATTGGCCTCGACGCGCAGTTCGACCTGCCGCAGCGCAACACGTTCTTCCGGTTCGGCGAGCGGCCATTTGGTCAGCTGTCGGATTTTCCGCCCGTGACCGGCTCGGTGATCGCCGGCGTGGAAATCGTTCCGTGGGAAAACCGCGAGACGTGGCAGCGCTTCACCATCGACGCGCGCGTGCGCGGACAATACTGGTCCCAGGGACGCGATTTTTCGCCGCTGTATGACGCGCTCGGCGCCAGCAACAGCTTGCCGCTGACCCTCCCGTCCTACGCGATTCGAGACTATGAGAATCGCGCGCGGCCGATCTATTTCACCGGCACGACGGGCATTCAGTCGCGCTCGGCCGTCACGATCGGGACGACACTCGGAATTCAGCCTGCGCGCTTCCTGCGGTTTACGTTTGGCGGTTCCATGACGTTCACCGTGCCGTACAGCCTGACGCAGACTGACCCGTGCAACCCGAACGAGACGCCGGCGAATCAGGCCGAACGCGGTGGTTGCGTCGGCAACGCGGTGCCCGATCCGCTTCACAGGCCGGTGATCGACTCGCCGGGTGAGCGCTTCCGGTTCATCAACGACTTCAACTACACGATCAACCTCAACGTGATCGTGACGCCGCGGCTCTACTGACCGCGCCGCGTGCGCGCGACCGCGCGCGCATACACGTCCGCCCGTCGCAGCCCGAGCGCACGGGCGACGTCCCGGGCCGCTTCGGCCGGACGAAGGCCCGCGGCAAACGCGGCGTCCAGCGCGTGATCCACGGCGTCGGTCGACGCGTCGCCCGCGTGGGGCGCGTCGCCTTCGATCACCAGCGTGATCTCGCCGCGCGGAGTCTCTCGTGTCGCGTCCGCGAGGGACGCAAGAGTGCCGCGTCGAACTTCTTCGTGGAGCTTCGTGAGTTCGCGGGCCACGGCGCCGCGCCGATTCGATCCCATCGCGCCGGCAAGTTCGTCGAGCGTGTCCTTCAGTCGGTGCGGTGATTCGAACAGCACCGTTGGCAGTGGATCTCGCGCGATTCCGGCGACGGCTTCCGCACGCTCGCGACCGCTCCGCGGCAGAAAACCAATGAATCGGAAGCCATCCGCGCCGAGACCGGACAACAAGAGTGCCGTCGTGACGGCGGTCGCGCCGGGAATCGCAACGACTTGGATCCCGGCGTCGATCGCGGCGCGCGCGAGCATCCCGCCCGGATCGCTGACGAGCGGCGTGCCGGCATCGGTGATCAGTGCGATCGACTCGCCGGACACGAGACGCGCGAGGGTCGCCTCGAGCTTGCGGGCAACGACGTGGTCGTCGAGACGCTCGAGCCGATTGGAAATCCCGTGCGCTTCGAGCAGTGCGCGCGACCGCCGCGTGTCCTCCGCGAGAATCCGGTCGACTTCTCGCAGCACGCGCAACGCGCGAAGCGTGATGTCCTCGAGATTTCCGATGGGCGTCGCGACCAGGTACAGCGTCCTTCCCGCCGTACCGCCGCGTTTCGAACCGCCATCTTCCTCTCTCCCGTGCTCGTGCTCGTGCTCGGCCTCTGGCTCCGACTCCGCCTCTGGCTCCGACTCCGCCTCGGCGGGCCTATCCGAATTGGATGGCATCGCCCAGTTCGGACTTCAGATACGCGCGCAGCTTGTCTTGCACGCGTGTTTCCAGCTGGCGAACCCGCTCTCGCGAAATCCCGTACCGATCACCGATCTCCTGAAGCGTCACGGGATCTTCGGCGACGATGCGCTCGTGGAAGATCGTGATGTCCTTGCCCTTGAGGGTCTTTGCGAACGTGTCGAGGCGAGTTCGAACCATGGCGCTCAGTTCCTCGCTCGAGGCCGTGTCGTCCTGTCGCGCGTCGCCGGATGGCAGCAGGTCGATGTGAGAGATCGCGCGGCCGTCTCCGTCGCCGACGGGGGCGTCGAGCGAGAGGTCGGATCCGGCCAGTCGCCGGTCCATCTCCGAGACTTCGCTCTCGGTGACATCGAGCCTGCGCGCGATCTCGGCCGACGTGGGATTCACTCCCATCGAGAGCAGCTTCTGTTTCTCCTTGTTGAGATTGAAAAAGAGCTTTCGCTGCGCCTGGGTCGTCCCGAGTTTGACCAACCGCCAGTTGTTCAGAATGAACCGCAAGATGTACGCGCGGATCCACCACGCGGAATAGGAACTGAGTTTCACGCCGCGGTACGGGTCGTAACGTTTCACGGCCTGCATCAACCCAATGTTGCCCTCCTGGATCAAGTCCATGAGGTTGCGGTACGCGCGGCGGTATTCGTACGCGATCTTCACCACGAGGCGCAGATTCGACGTCACGAGTCGCGCCGCTGCGGCGACATCGCCGGTCTTTACGTACTGCACGGCCAGCCGGTTTTGTTCTTCCGCGCTCAGAACCGGATGCTTGCGAATCTCCGCGAGGTAGGCCGCGTACGGATCGAATCGGCCAACCGCGCGCTCGCCGGGCTCGATCGGGATCGCGTCCTGAACCTGCGCGGCGATCTCAATGTCGTCGTCGGCACCCACGGCGACGTCCTCGACGTCCGCGATCTCGCCCTCGACGATCTCACCTTCGGCCGGCTCGCGGACCGCAGCGTCCTGCGCATCGCTCTCGTCACCGGCCGCCGTCTCGCCATCGTCCGCCGGCGCCGCCGACGCAGGCGTCTCCGCATCCGCGGCCTTGCTCTTGCGGCGGCGAGGCGCAGGCTTCGCATCGGACGCGGTTCGTTTACGGGTGGCCAATCGGTTCACTCCTACGCCGAGCGCGGCGCAGTGTACTGAGACGTGGATCTGCACACAATCGCGGCCGACGCCGCCTACCGAGACCGGCGCGCCGCGCGCTGGGCTAGCGCCGACAATCGCGTGGCCGCAAACGTCGGCGCGACGCGCTTGATGCGCCATGCCCAGCGACCCTCCGCGTGCGGGAGTGCGTACAAATCCCCGCGATCACATGCGTTCAATGCGTAATCCGCCACCTGCGGCGCCTGGACCTTCGTGCGCTCCATGACGCGGTCGATGTCCTTGCGCTCCTCCGCGGTGCCCTCTCCGCTGCTGCGCCCATTGCGGGCGATGTTCGTTTTGAAGAACGACGGACACAGAACTGTGACGCCGATCCCGGTGCCGTCCACTTCTGCGCGCAGCGCCTCGGAGATCGCGACGACCGCATATTTCGTCGCGTGATACGGCGCGAGATTCGGCATCGAGACCAAGCCCGCGACCGATGCGACGTTGAGCACGTGTCCGCTGCCGGCCGCACGAAATCGCGGCACGAACGTGTGGCAGCCGTGGATCACGCCGAACAGGTTCACGTCGACGATCCAGCGCCAATCCGCGAGGGGGACATCGCCGATTCGGCCGCCGGCCGCGACGCCGGCGTTGTTGATCACGAGGTCGGTGCCGCCGAACGCGTCGTCCGCGATGCGCGCGAGTCGCTCGACGTCGTCGGGCTTCGTCACGTCGCACGTCGCGACGCGCACATCGGCGCCTCCGAGCAGCGCGCGCGTCTCTTCCACCGTTGACGGATTCACGTCGGAGATGACCATCCGGGCGCCACGCGTCGCGAGCGCTTCACAAAACGCGCGACCGAGGCCGCTGCCGGCACCGGTGACGACGACCCGAGGACGACTGGGAAGCGGCATGCGGGATGTGTAGCGCGAACCGGCCCCGCGCGGAATGGCGAGATCGCGTCGGCGGGATCGTCAGCCGGCGCTTTCGTCCTGCCACTGCACCGGCGGCACGATGGCCGTTGCACTCCCGTCGTCGAAGAACACGCCGAGTCCTACCGCACCGGTTCCGTCCGGCTCACTGAACCAATAGTAGCCGCGCGCGCGGATTCCCTGCTCGTCCGCGGGATCGCCGTCGTCGACAACGAGCGCACAGCGGCCCGCGTCGCCGAGAAGACTCGACTCCCAGGACGCCGGCAACAGACCTTCTGGGGCCACAGCCCCGATGAGCGGATGACTCTCGACGCACGATCGCGCATCGCTCGCGCGGCAGCGCACGGCGCTGAGCATGACGCGCCGGCGCCACGCATCGAATGGAACCGCGCGTGCGGCATCGATTCGGGCGCCGATCGGTGTGCGACGCACGCGCCCACGAACGACCGCGGCAGACTTCAGGAATGCTTCGACCGTTTCGGAGTCTTCGTCGGAGAACACGCTCGCAAGGCGACCGCGTGCAGCTTCGGAGAAGACCAGGTAGGCATCGTGCGGCGAGAGGTCGGGAAGATCCGTGAGCTCCCAGCTGTCTCCGCCGTCCATGGATTCGTTCGCCGCAACGGCACCGTACGCAATCGTCAACGGGACATTTCGCACGAGGGCCGGCGGCTCCGATTCGCGAGCGCGCGGTGTTGGGTCGGAAATCGAACGAAGCAGTTGCAGCATCGGTCCCTTCGGGGGTTGCGCGTCCCGCACACCGGGATCGCGAACGAGTTATCGAACGCCCATGGGAGCGCGATCAACTTTCCGGCGCGCGCCGGCGCGGCCGCAGGGGTCGCGATTTCGTCCGGACGCTTCGCCAATGGAGCGATGCGACGATCGATTCGTCCCCGAGCACGATGGCTCCGTCGTCGTGCAATTTCGCGGCAATCGTCCCATGCCAGAGCGCGAGATGCGCGGGATCCAGCGACTCGGGATGCGCCTCGGCGTAGCGGGCGTCGAACGCGTACCGTGCCTCGACCTCCTCGCCGTCGCGCCGCCACACGTCTTGCGACAAGTGCGCATCGACGTCGTTCGCGAGTCGTTGGCCGCCACCGGTTGGCGCGACGGCCAGGGCGAGATCGAGCGACGTCGTCAGGCGTGTGACCGACGGAAGTTCGAATCGGTACGGTGCGAACCTTGCGATGACCAGCCACATCGATGCATCAACTCAGACGAGTGACGCCACGGCGGAGGTACGCACGCCGGGCTCGGGATCGCGCGCGACGGGAATTCGGAACAGGCCGAACGCCACGACGCCGAGCGCGATGTAGCCCACCGCCGCGACCCAGGCCGTGCCGGTGAACGTCGCGTGGAGCGAACTGCCCTCGACCGCGCGACCGAACAGCGGCGATGCCAGAGCGAACAGCAGGCGGCGCCCCATGCTCTCAAAGGACAACAGGGTCGCACGGTCGCGGGAGTCGATGATGAGGCGATTCATCACCGAGCGCATGAGCGGAGAAAAGAGACCAAACGCGGACGACAGAATGACCATCAATGCGATGTCCAAGGCCGCGTTGCCGCGTCCCATCAGCGCGTAGACACCGACGGCGAGAACGGCGAGCCCCGGCACGAGGATCTTGGTCGCCACGCGGTCCTGCAGCGGTCCGGAATAGAACGCGATCGCAGCGCCGCCGATTTCCTTGGCCGCCGCCAACAGCGCCGCGGCGAGGGCAAGGTGGCCGACCCACGGACCGGTCAGGTGGATCTCGAGATGTGGCTGGTCGGTGAACAGCGACACGCGGAACAGCACGAACGTCAGCGCGCCAAAGAGCATGACGGATGTCAGCCTCGGGTCGCGCTGGAGCGTCGAAACGGCACGGAGAAAATGCTCTCTCGCGTTCGTCCCGCGCACCGTGGCATGGGACTCGGGCAGTCGGAGCGCGAGGGCCGCAGACGCAGCGGTGAGCGCGCCCGTGAATACGAACACCGACGCCGGCCAGACCGAGTACAGCACGCCGCCCACGAGAACGGCGAGGAGGTTTCCGATCCCCTTTGCTGCCGTCGAAAGCCCCTCGTGATGGTTGTATCGGTCGGACAGGTTCTGCGCCGCGAGGTAGTCATGGAGCCACGCGCTGTCGGCGCCCGACGCAAGCGTCATCGAGAGGGCTGCCAGGGCGTTCGCGGCGGCATAGACCCACAGACTCCCTCCCACCACGAACAGCGCGCATGCGGCCGTCATCACGAGTCCACCAAGCGCCATCGCGCGGCGGCGCCCGTAGCGATCCGCAAAGACCCCGGTCGGCACTTCGAGAGCGACCGTCGCGAGCGTGAACACTACGTTCAAGTCGAGAACGTCCCCGAGCGACAAACCGCGGGACTCGAGAAACAGCACCTGGAAGGGCATGAACGCCCACGTCAATGCGAGGGACCGGTACGCGAAATACCCCCGCAATGGGTGCGCTCGAATCCAAGACGACATCGCGACCCGCGGATCCTACGTGTTCGTGTTCCGCCGGGCCACTTCGGCGACACGTTCGTCGGCGGTCCCACTACCGCGTGTCTTCGAATCCCCGCCGCGACGGCACTGCGGTGCCAGAGCCGCCGCTGCCTGCGGGCCCGCGCGACGCCGCGCCTCGCATGTCTGGCGGACAACGAACGTCGCCCTCGAGCGTGCCCGCGCACCGGAATCCGTACATTCCGTCCGCGCGCCGCGCTGCTCGCAAGTCGGGCGCGAAGTCCATCACGTTCATGATCCGACCGGCCGTCTCGCTCTTGCGCCGGTACACCTCCGTGAGCTGAAATCGCACGCTGGCATTGAGCGTGCTCTGGGTCACGAGTGGCGCGAGGACGATTCTGCCGTCCATGAGCAGCACGAACTCGGGGCTCCGCGCGCTCAGCCGCTCGATGGTTGCTTCACCGTTCCGAATCGTGACCGTCCCATCGAGCGGGCCCGCACGAATGGTCTCGATCGTGACGGCACCCCATCGCGGAATCTGGTACTGCGCCTGTCCGTCGCCGATCGTCAGGTTGTCGACACTCAGCGTGACGCTGCCGGACGCGCGATCGAGGCGGCCGTCGGGAACGTGGAAGTCCACGCGAGAGTCCAGACGGCCAGAGAGCGGCAGTCCGACCATCGCGACGACGGGGGCAATGTCGCCGACGTTTACGTTGTCAATCGTGAGCCGTGCCTCTCGCACCCCAGGCCGCCGGCCGCCCATGGCTACATCCACGTGACCATCGATTCGCCCGCCGAGTCCGCGAACGGCGATGTCCGCACTCAACGTGTTCGCCATGAGGGCAAATAGACCTACGTGCACGGTCGCCTGTTCGATCCGCATCGTGCGCGAACGTTCACCGGCCTTCGTCGGCAGAAACGTGACGGAGATGTCCCGTGCGCTGATGCCCGGCAGAAACGTCGGGCCGAGACTCCCGATGTGCAGTTGCATGTTCGACGGCGCCATGACCCCCGAGGGCGACCGACGCGGCGCTTCCGCGTTCGCGATGATCGTTTCGCGGAGTCGGTCCCAGGGAAAGGTCACGTAGAAGAACAACACGAACCAGAACACGAAGAACGACGGGTATCCGACGAATCGAATGATCCATGGGCGTAGGGCAATGAGTCGTTCCTTCATCGGAGTTCCCTCGATCGCTCGTCCGCGCGCCCCGTCGTCGGCGCGGCGCCCGCGGATCCAGTCGTCGTGCGCCGATCGGCGGCAGCCGTGGCGGTCCGGTCCCACGTGCTGATCACCATGTCATCGACGTCGTAGGCGTTGGCCTCGCCGAATCGCCGTCGAATTCGAATCGATGTGATCGCAACCGGGAAAGGCGCCGAGTCGATACGAGACATGAAGTTCACGAGTGACTGGAGGTCCACGCGACGAAGCCGAATGTTCACGGCGCGGCGTTGGAAACTGCGCCCATCGTTCGTGGGATTGCGATCCGTCGCCTCGGACACAGTCACGTTGGCCTCGCGAGCTGCCGACTCGACGAAACTCGTGAGCGCGGGTGCGCGCGTTCGATATCGCTCGAGCATCTGGTCGCGGCGGCGACGGCGGTCGCGGATGTGCGAGCTCTCGTTTCGAATGACACGCAACGCATCGACGGCCGACGCGCGCTCACTCTCGATGTCGTCCAGTGCCGAGGCTGACCACCAGTACATGCCCCCAAGTAGGAGAATCACGAACGTAATCCCAAGACCCAGCATGAGCTTTCGCTCTCTCGGGGACAGTCCTGCGAGCATTCGTTGCAGCGGACTAATTCCGGTTGCCACTGGTGCCTCCGGTCGTGCTGCTGCTGCTGGTCGTGCGGTTTCCGGCGGTTGAGGAACCGCGCCGCGCCCCAGCCTGTTGCCTCTCGGGACATCTCAAGTCGAGGTCGAGGGCGTACTGTTGCCGGCTGTCACCCGGGTTGCGTTGCGCGCGCCCGGGCCGGACGTTCTGGAAGCACTCATAGTGTCCGAGTGCTTCGACGATCTGGTCGCGATCCTGTAGTGAACCGACGACGCCCTGGACCTGGACGTGTTCTTCCTGCACATCGAGCTGCGTAAGGTCGTGGCGAACGGCTTCCGGAATGCGTGTCGACAGCACTCCGATCACATCGATCGAATCAGCCCCAGGCTGCGGATCCTGTTCCGCCTCGCCACCCCCGCCGAGCGCGACCTCGCGTGCACGGCGCGGGTTGGTGATTCGTTCCCCGAACGTTTCCTGGGTGATCCGACCGAGCACCTGAACGAGCCGGGTGCGCTCGTCGGCGATGGAAGCATATCGCGCGTATGCGGCGAATCCCCAGCCAACCACCAGTGCACCAAGACAGGCCGCGAGTAGAGGCGCGCGGTCGCGCAGAATCTGCAACTGGTTCGAAACGGCGAGTGCACCTCGGCGGAGGTTGAGGCGCGGCGCATTTCGCAGCCCGCGCAGCGCCACGGCGAGTGCGGCCGGCGCAAGTTGGAGTTCCTGCCGCGAGACGAGCGGTGAGACATCGATACTTCCCAGCGGCAGCATCGCAGAGACGGCGTCCGCCGGAAGCGAGAGTGCGTCGGCGACGACATCCATGTTCTGCAATGCCCACTCACCACAGACGAACGCGCGAATCGGACGCACGCCACCGCCGGCTTGATACGCCCCGAGCGTCTGGCGCAGCGCTCGGGCACGCGCGTCCGGGCTGATCTGTGACCCGAGCGTTCGGGCCATGTGAACGACACCGCCGACGAGAACGGCCAGGTCCGCGAACGACTCATACGTGTACAGGACCAATACCGGTCCCGCGTCCGCCAATTCCGGGACGACCTCTGCGAGTTCGCCGAGAGCCACTGGACCCACGCCTACCTCGCGCGGGTCGGCGCCCGCGGCTTTCAGGCACTCGACGAATTCACGCACGCGATCCTGCCGCGCGGCGGCGGCGAACAGCTCGACGTTTTCGCCAGACGAAATGGTCTGCGCGTCGATCAAGGCATCTTCGATGTCGAACGGGAGACTTCCCTCGAGTTCGGTCGCGAGGACTTTTCCGCCTCGCCGTGCGACGGCGCGTGGGAGCGTCACGATCCGGAGCGAAACGTCGGTTCCGGGGAACGACGCATACGTCGCGTCGACGGCCGCCGGGAGTTGGCTCACGATCTCTCGCACCGAGGTCGTGAGACCCTCCGAACCGGGCAGTCGCTGCACGCGAACGACGGATTCCACCAAAAGCTTCCGGTAAGCCGTCTTCAACAAGACGCCCTTCACCTGGCCCGCAGTGACTTCAATTCCGAGATAGAGCGCCATGACTCCGTTCTTTCGACTCGACGAAACGCACGCGGTCTCCGCGACGTTTCAGCATCATTCCTCGCGCCAATACAAGAGAGTTCCGCCCGGGGTGACGATCGCAGCCGAACCGGTCGACGTTGTGACGACCGTGGTGCCCGCGGGCTGCGGGCGTACGAGAGCGCCGGTCGAAGCGTTGAGAAACGCCGACGGAATTCCCGGCTGGGGCCGCATGTCGACGACGGCGTGAATCCGCACGTGCGCGTGCCCGACGTTCGCTTCTGCAAAGATGGAGAATACCTTGCTCTCCGTCGTGACGGCCTGTTCGAGCTGGTTTCCCGTGATTTGGAACGGCTGGATTCCCAACGCTGCGAGCATGGGACCGAACGGCGGACGGCCCTGTACGGTCTGCACGAAGTCTCGTGGGGTCGTGAAGACCGGAATGCCCATGGACGTCGTGAACGATTGAATCAGCGTGAGACCCGTGATGAACGCCGATGCGGCGCTCGGGTCGGTGCACTGCGGCGACGTCGGCGCAAATGCGCAGATCAACGCGAGGACGGTCTGTGCGTTGGCCGTGTTGACGTTGACGGCTCCCTGACCCCACACGGTGAGAGTTCGGCGGCGTGGATTCGACGGATCGGGATCGACGGCGGTCTGCCAGAGATCGTCATCCCCGAGTCCACGCACCAGGCGAAGTTCCTGTACGGAATCGTACGGCGCATTGCGACGTATGTATGCGGGACGCAGAAACGAATAGAACGAGTCCTCGGGCGCCATGGCCGTCGCGCCGACGGCCGTGGACAGCAATGCCTGGACGTCGAACGCGTTGATGTCGCTATCGGCATAGTCGACGATCGCACCGACGACCGTCACACGATCAGAGAACTGACCATCGGGATCGCGGGTGGTGAAGTAGGGGTCGAGTCGGGGGTTCGAGAACAAGCCGAGAAGCGACTGCGCCACGCGACGTGCGATGTGCGGGCCGCGGTCGAAACCATTGACGTTGATCTTGGAGTCCTCGTCGACGATGACAACCGGGGACACACCCGTGAGTGCACCCAAGCCGCGTGCGCGTTCGAAGCTGACTCCGGCGGCCCTGGCAAAGCTCTGCCCACCCTCCCGCGATCGAAACGCGCCGAGCAGGAGATCGGCCTGCTCCCAGATCGGCACCTGCGGAACCTGCAAGCCACGGCCCATGATGGCCATCATGGGTCCCAACACGGGAGTGAGTGCGCGACGAATCGTCGGCTCGGCGTGCAGAAGCAAGCGGGCGAGGTTGATTACACTCTTGGCCTGATATTCCGCGATCACCTGGTCGCGCGCGACCGCGGCGGCAGCAGAGTGCAACTCCACGTCCTGTCGAGTCTGCTGCGCGAGGACGTAGAGAATCGCCAGCGCGGAGATCACCATGATCAGCGCCACGCCGCGCTCACCGCGCCGGACGCGACGGCGTCGTGGGCGGGCACGGCGGAGTTCGGCGAGGCTCGGGGTCATCGGTAGTCCACCGGCAGGCCGAAGCGGAGAAGCTCCTGGACCATGAATTGAGTCTCGGTCAGATATCGAGATTCGCGGCCGTCGATTCCGCGGAGCGTCAACGTGATGCGAGCGCGAGCGGGCAAACGTCCCTTCTGTTCCGTCGCTTCCGTGGAGTCCCACGCATCGAGCCATCGCTCGGACACGACGTCGTAGTATCGAATTTGAAAATCGATCACGTCGGGAATGAGCACGTCGACGGCGCCGCCGCGGGTCGGGTCGGTGTCGATACGCGGCGACTCTCTTCGAAGTAGATCGTAGACGCGGGACGATCCGCCTCGCCGCTCGTCGAGTCGATAGCCAACCTCGCAGGCGTCACCCTCGTGCGCGTTGCGAACCAGTCGCCGGTGCGTGAACGTCGTGAAGTCGACGCGATCGCCGGGCGAGAGGTCCCGTGCGAGGAAGGTCGTGAACAGCGCCAGGTTCGTCGGCGTCGTGTTCACATGGGCACTCAAGAACGCACTGCGAAAGTCCCGCGCGATTCGTGCCAACCCAATGCGGGCCAGGTGATCGCGCTCCTGTCGGTCGCCGAGACGAGCACGGATGTTTCCCGTGTGTTCGAACGCGGAATAGATCGCGAGCGAAATCCCGGTCATGACGACCGACGCCACCAACACTTCGAGCAGTGTGATGCCTGGATGCCCGCGGCGGCGCACGGAGGCGCGCAGATGTCCACGACGGCCGCTCATGGCGCTGGCGTTTGGCCGGGAACCGGCAGGCCGGGAGTTGTGGGTGGGGTCGTCGCCGGCGTGGTCCCCGGAGCGGTCGGAGTCTGACCCGGTGGCGTCGCTCCCGCTGGGCCAGCCGCGCCACTGAGTGCCTCGCCGGTGGCGATCGTTTGGCCCGGATTCGTCACGTACTCGACGACGTCGAAATGGTACTCGCGCGAGCCCTCGTTCCACGCGATCGTGACAGTCACCATGCGAATCGCGCCCTCGAGCAGCGGCTTGAGCACGGGATACACCCCCGAAATCAACTCCATCGCCATGCCCTGCAGCGAGGGCGCCCCGGCACCCGACAGCGATCCACTGCCGCCGCCGCCCGACGGCGGAGCCGATCCCGTCGCGCCCGCCGCCAGCGAACTCGCAAGACCGCCCGTCGGATCGCCCGCCCCGCCCAGAGATCCGAACGCGCCCGCGAGGGCCGCCATTGCACCGCCGCCGGCGATCGAGGGACCGCCGCTCGACGACGAACTCGAGCCGCCGCCAGAACGAGAGAGACCTGCATCTCCCGACGAGCTCGGGCCGTAGGTCGTTCCGCGCGCTGCGCCCGCGGCGCGGCCCAACAGACGATCACCGACGGCCGTACTCACGTCCGTCGGTTGCGGCAGCTCGATGCGGTCCACCCGGGCGGTGCAGTTGAACGGCGCTTCGCAGCAGATCTGGTATCCGCTCTCGGGTGGATCGTCGAGGGTTCGATCCAGTTCAGGCAACTGGTTGGTTCGCAGCCACGCCTCGACCTCCGTCACTCGGCACCGTGCCAGTTGCGTCGCGAGGGAAACCATCCTTGCGTGCGACGTCCCGCGCGCGGCGATCACGGAACTGCCGAACACCGTCGACAGGCCGAGCGCGAGGATCGCCGTGGCGATCATCACCTCCATCAGGGTGAAGCCTGCAATGCGACGGCGTCTCATCGCGCGACCTCCTGCGGCGGGCGGTCGCGCTCGTCGGTCTCGACCTGGTCGCTGATCGTGCGTTCGTCGAGGTCGGGCGGCTCGACCATCCGGTCGAACACTTCGGTTCGTCCCGTGACTGGGTGCAACACCACGGAGAACGTGTCTCCGCGCGTATTGCGAACATGAAGAATCGCGTGCTCGGTCTGGCCGCCCGAGAAGAAATAGATGTGCCCCGCGCCGTCAACCCGCGGCTCGGGATCGTGGTCACTGAAGAGTCGGACGATGGCCACGCCGTCTTCGAGCGGACGAACGTTGAACATGCGCGTGGGCAGCGCGGTGAACACGGCGCGCGTGGCTCGCGGGCGCATCTCGGCCATCAGTCGCGCCTCATCGCGGGCACGAACTTCGACGTCGGCGGCGCCGCCCGCGTGCATGGGATCGTCGCGATCGAGCGTGTGGGTGTCGTCGGTGTCCTCGACCGAGAGCTGTCCCGCCCCGAGCCGAAACGAGACCCGGGACGTGTGGCCCGTTGCCAGGGCGTGGAGATACGCAAATCGAAACGTTGCCGCGAGACGAATGCAGCTCGTTCGCAGCCGCGCGCGCGGAAGCGCGTTCACGCCGAACGTGACCGCGGACACCATCAGTCCGATGATGGCCACGACGATCATGATCTCGACGAGGGTCAGCCCCGGGTGAGACGATCGCAGTCCACGTCGGAGATGTCGGCGCATCGCTACGCTTCGCCGCTAGCTCGCCGGCCGGTTCTGGTTGGCGTTCGGAATGTCGTCTTCGGTGCCTGGACGCCCGTCGGGACCGTCCGATCGCACGCCGACGTCTTCGCCGTTGCACTCGATGTGAAATGCCCGGCCCCATCCGTCGGTGGTCGCTCGGTTTCGATCGAGGAAGCCCTCGGACTGCAATTGCTCCGTCGTCGGACACTGACCAGGATGGTCGTTCTGGTACATCCGCACGGACGAGCGCAACACGTCTAGCGCCTGTTCCGTGGTCTTGATCCGCGCGCGCTTGAGATACTGGAACACGCCAAATCCGACTCCGCCCATGATCAGGCCGATGATGATCACCACGACCATGATCTCGATCAGGCTGAATCCTCGCTCGCCACGTCGTGTGCGACGACGCTGGACCGTGGCGGCGGGCCGGCGCGTGCGCATATGCCTTTGCAACTTGCCCGGGAGTCGTGGATAGGTCGTTTCGATTGCGGTCGTCATGGCACACACCCTTGATGGTTCTTCATTCGATCTGATCGCGGTCTTCGAAGCTGCCGCTAGGTCCCGCCGAGAGAACGTCCGCGGAGGCCGGATGCTTTCGTCCCGGACACGTCATTCGCAAATCACGGCCCCAACCGTCCTGGGGCCGGTGCGTGAGATAGGGCCCACCACCCGAGGCAACGAGCAGGGCCGCAATCGACGCCGGACAGCCGCCGTCGTGGTCGGCGCGGAAGGCCGAGACCGCGGCCATCACGTTGGAGATCGCGGCGCGCGTCGAGTACACCGCCCGGCGTCGGTCCTCGACGCGGACGAGAATCCAACCCACGAGCACGGCGATCGCGATTCCGACTCCGAGCCGGACGTTCCGCCGTGCAAGCGAGGCAATCCACGGCCTCCGCCGCTCCCACGGGAACATCACAGTCGATTCCCTCGGCCGGTGTCGACTCATTGCGCAAACTCGTTGAGTTGGACCAAGGGCATCAAGATGGAGAATGCGATGAGTCCGGCCGAGCCGCCCATCAGCACGATCATCAGTGGCTCCAGCAGCGACGTCATCACCGTGACTCGCGCGTCGATCGTCGTGTCGTACGCACGCGCGACGTTCTCGAGCATCCCTTCGAGGTCTCCCGAACGTTCGCCCACCGCGATCATGTGCGTGACCATCGGCGGAAACCGACCGCTGCGCTTGAGCGGCTCGGCGATGCTCTCGCCCTCTTTGATGCTCGTCGTCGCTTCCGTGACCACGGCTTCGAGCACACGGTTTCCGAGGATGTTCTTGACGATGTCCATCGCCCGAAGCAGCGGCACGCCGGCGGCCAGCAATGTCGACAGTGTGCGTGTGAAACGCGAGATGGCAACCATGCGTGCCAGTTCACCGGCGATCGGCAAGCGGAGCACGAAATTGTCCCACTTGTACGCGCCCTCGGGCGTGCGCTGCCAGCGACGGAAGGTCTCCGCGGCGACGACGATGGTGAGCGCGATGAGCCACCAGAAGTTGCCAACGAAGCGCGACACCGTGATCAAGAGCTGCGTGTACCAGGGCAGCGCACGGTGAAAGTCGTCGAAGATGCTGGTGACCTTCGGCACCACCACGACCATGAGAATCGTGACGATCACGGAGCCGAAGAACATCATGAACGCGGGATACGCCAAGGCACTAACGATCTTGCCCCGCAGTTTGACCTGGCTCTCCGTGAAGTCCGCCAGCCGCTCGAGCACCGCATCGAGTGTCCCAGACGCCTCGCCCGCGGCGACCATGTTTACGAACAGTGGCGCAAAATATCGCGGATGTTCCTCGAGTGCCTTCGCGAACGCGATGCCCTCGCGAACGCGGTCTTTCACGCCCTGGAACGCCGCACGCAGGTCGGGTTCTTCCAGCTGATCCAGCAACGCCTCGAGCGATTCGGACAGCGGAATTCCGGCCTTCAGCAGTGTCGCCAGCTGACGCGTCGCGAGCGAGACGTCCCTCGAGGTATTGCTCACGAGTCGCCGAAAGAAACCCAACAATCGGGCCAGGGACGGCGCCGCAATCGCGAATCCCTGTGGCGGCGCTCCGCCCTTTGCAGTCGAAGCTACGGCCGCCGTGCCACGTGCCGCGGTGGCGTTGCGCAACGGCTTGGCGTCGTCCAGGAAGACGCCCTTCTTGCGCAGAAGCTGGCGTGCGGACTTGACGGTGTCCGTGTCGATCGTACCGCGAACGGTCTTTCCGCGATTGTCGACTCCCGTGTACGCGAAGACGGTCATATGTCGTCCTGCGTCGCGGCGAGAACTTCTTCGACCGTCGTGAAGCCCTCGAGCACCTTGCGCGCTCCGTCGTCCCGAAGGGTGTCCATGCCTTCTTCCATCGCGGCGCGCTTGATGGACACGGAGTCGATGTGTTGCAAGATGAGACTGCGGACGGCGTCCGTCACTAGGAGCAATTCATAGATCCCCGTGCGTCCTTGGTATCCGGTTCCCTGGCACGCGGGACATCCATTGGCGCGGAAGAGCCGCACGGGCTCCCCGTTGATCAGCCGCTGCGCCGCATCCGCGGCCGGCGACCCGCCAAATGCGCTTCGACCGTACTTTGTCTGCGGCCGCGACAGGCGCGCTGTCAGCCGCGCGCGGTCGAGACCGAGGCGCTCGAGATCGGCTTCTCGCGCGAGGTACGGCTGCTTGCAATCCGGGCACAGCACACGCACGAGGCGCTGGGCCATGACGGCCTGCAGCGTCGACGCGAGGTGAAAACTCTCGATCCCCATTTCGCTCAAACGAGTCATCGCGGCCGCCGCGTCGTTCGTGTGAATGGTAGACAAGACGAGGTGGCCTGTGAGGGACGCTTGAATGGCGACGTCTGCAGTCTCACGGTCGCGGATCTCGCCGACCATGATCACGTCGGGGTCTTGTCGTAGGAAGGCACGCAGACAGTTCGCGAACGTCAAACCGATCTTCGGATTGATCTGCATCTGCGAGATGCCGCGAAGATCGTATTCGATCGGGTCCTCGGTGGTGAGGATGTTCAGGTTCGGGTGATTGATTCGGTTCAGGCACGCGTACAGCGTCGTCGTCTTGCCCGATCCTGTAGGCCCGGTGACGAGGACGATTCCGTCCGGACGACGAATGAGATCGTGCATCAACTCGAGGCGGTCCGGGGCGAACCCGAGGTCGGTCAATTCGAGCATGATGCTCGACTTGTTCAGGATGCGCATGACGATGCGCTCGCCGGCACCTTGACCGATGGGAATCGTACTGACGCGGATGTCCACGTGCTTGCCGGCCATCTTGAATCCGATTCTGCCGTCCTGGGGCAGTCGCTTCTCCGCGATGTTAAGTCCCGACATCACTTTCACGCGCGCGACGATGGCGGGGAGGAACCGCTTGGGGACCGTCTTGCGAACGTACAGTTCACCGTCGATGCGGTACCGAACCGTGACTTCCGTCTCATCGGGCTGGATGTGAATGTCCGTTGCGCGGTCCTTGATCGCCTCGATGAAGAGCGAGTTGACCCACTTGATGATCTGCGCGTCTTCGTCACTTTCGAGGATCTCCAGGCGCGCTTCTTCGCCCTCGTGAAGTCCGCCTTCGTCTGCTAGTTCGCTTGCAGCGCCGATACGAGTCTGGACGAAATTGATCGCGTCGACCACTTCGGTCGGCGTCGACACGACGGCCTCGATTTCGCGGCCGAGCATGATCCGCAGATCGTCGATCACGAAGGTGTTCAGTGGATCCGCCACGGCGACGTACACGGTGTGTTCGTCGACGCTGATCGGAATGAGCTGGTGCTGGCGCGCAAAGGCCAGATCGAACTTCGACGCATCGAGGAACTCGAGCGGAAGCGTGTCTTTGACGATTTCCGGCAGCAGGCGCATTCCCAGCGCCGTGGAGAACGCTTCCGCAAGCGCCGATTCGTCCGCAATCCCCTGGCGCACCAGGACATCCGTCAGCCGCTGGCTCTTGCCTTCTCGCTCCATCGACAAGACGGCCTCGTCGACGCGATCCGCAGGAATGTTCCCGCGGCGCTTGAGCATGTCGGCGATGTAGCGAGCGTTCTGCATGGACGTTCCAAGTGCGTCAGGGTGCGTGTTCTTCTCAGGGTCGGCCAGCGCCGGTCGAACTACTGCGGCGCTGGCTGTGCGGGCGATACGGTGCGATCTGCGTTGGCCGGCAGCGCGATCGGCAGCGCCATCGGTGGGCCGGTCGACGTCGGCGCGCCTCGCCCACTCCCTCTGCCGCGTGCCTCGGGCGGCAATTCGATTGGCTCGGTCGCCGAGTGGATCGGCGGAGTCCGTGGAGCGGCCCGGGCGTCGATCTCCGCCTGCACGCGGAGATCACGTATGGACTGCCGGACTTCCTCGACGATGCCATTGGTTCGCGCATAGTCGATCAGTGGGTGGTAGTCGGTGTTGTCCGAGAATACGAAATAACGATCGAGGAACTCCTGCCGTTCTCGCATCTTCCGTTCGAAGATACGGCGCAAGTCGCTCTGGTCGCGGATGACGTACGGAGTCATGAACAGCAGGAGATTTCTTCGCTCGACCGTGCGTCGCTCCGTGCGGAACAGTGCCCCGATCAATGGGATGTCCCCGAGAATCGGAATGCGATCGGTCCCCCGCTGGATGCTGTTTCGTATCAGTCCACCGATCACGACGGTCTGTTGGTCTTGCACTACGACCGTGGTTTTCGCGTTTCGCTTGTTGATCGGCACGGCGCCGAGGGCACCGACCGGAGCATCCGCTTCGGAGATCTCCTCTTCGATCTCCATGCGGATTTCATTGGAGTCATTGATGTGCGGCACGACGCGGATCTTTGTACCGACGTCCTGTCGGGGCGTGGCGAAACCGCCTCCGAAGCCCAGTCCGAGTCCGGGAGGCAGCCCGGGGATTCCCGGCGTCGCGCCGGCTAGCGAGCCGCCGACGTTCTGCTGCAGGGGGATGTTTTGACCCACGTTGATGTCGGCGGGGGAGTTGTCCGTCGCGATGATCGATGGCGTCGCGAGGACGTCGCCGTCACCGCTGTTCGCGAGCGCGGTGATGACCGCGCCGAATCCTGGAATGCCGAGCGACAGTCCCGGGATGAGGTTTTGCGAACCCTGGATGATCGGCCCACGGACGCCGAGCGCGAGGCCCTGCAGCGCGTCCTGGTTCGTGAGCAGAGAGCCCGGGAAGCCCACGCTGTTGCCCGCCTGGAATCCACCGAGCAACAGAGCGTTGGCATCGGGCTGTGCGCCACCGTGCCAGTTCACGCCGATCTTCTGCGTGTTCCTCACACTGAGTTCCATCACCACGGCTTCGATGAAGACCTGTCGTCGTGCGCGATCGAGTTCCTGGATGATCCGCCGAACTGCGCCGTAGTCTCTCGGAGACGAAGTGATCACCAACGAGTTCGTACGTTTGTCCGCCGTGATGCGAACCGAACCCTCGTAGATCGAACTCGGCCCTCCGCGCCCCGCCCCGCCCGCAGGCTGCGCCGCGCCACCGGCGGTACCGCTTCGACCGCCACCGGTCACGTTGTTCACGACCGTTGCGAGTTCCTCCGCGTCGGCGTGTTGCAGATAGAAGACATGCACTTCGGCGTCGCCTTCGACCGGAACGTCGAGCCGTCGAAGCAACTCCAGAACACGGAGATACATTCGTTCCGTCGCGACGATCACGATCGAATTCGATCGGTCGTCTGGGGTAATCCGCGTAAGGCGCGCGTCGCCAACACCGCCCGCCGGTCGCGGCCCTGCGGCCCCGCCGCCCGAGCTTCCAGTCGCGCCGCCGAGAAGTTCTGTGATCTGACGGGCCATGTCGGCCGCCGGCGCGTAGTGAACTCGCTCGACCCAGATCTGTTCTCCGACTGCGGGGACGTCGACTTCCGAGAGAATCTGCATCATGCGACGTATGTTCGCAGCCGTGTCTGTGATGATCACGGTGTTGGTGGCAGTCGATGCCGTAATGTCGCCGTCGCGAGACCTGAAGTGCCCCAGCAGCGTCGATGCGTCGTCGGCCGCCATGTTTCGAAGTCGGTGAATCCGCGTGATGTATCGATCATCGGTGGGCCCCGCTTCGCCCGGAGCGTAGGTGGGCAATGCGTTCGTCGCCGCGCCCGTGCTCTCTTCGACTCGAAGGTATCGTCCTGCCGGAACGACCGTGAGTCCGTTGGTCTGAAGTACCGAGAGAAACGCGCGATACGCGTCGCCGACTGTCACCCGGGTGGGCGAGTAGATCGTGGCTTTGATCTGTCGAACCTTCGAGCCGAGAATGAACCGGCGTCCCGTGACGTTACCGATGGCACGAATGAGATCGGGCAAGTCCGCGTCTTGGAGATTGAACGTGATCCGCGCTCCCGCAGGAATCGGCGTGTACTCCATGCCGGGCTCGAACTCGCGGAGACTCCCGCCTCCCGCCTGCGACACGCTTCCTGGCGTTCCACCCCGCGCGGCCGCATCGGCCGAGCCCGGCGGGACGGGGCCGGGAACCCGCGCACCGGTTCCGGGCGCGACCGGTGGAACGCGTCGATCGATCGGTGTTGCCTGACCGCCCCGCTGCGGTTCGGTGCCACGCGAGGGTGGCGTGCCCGCGCCGCCGGCCGAACGGTCGATGCCGGCAGGCGCAACGGTCACCGTGCCACCGCCGGCCGATGGTACGGCCACGGGCAGTCCAGCATTGGGCGGAATGATCGGCACGAGGGGCACCGCCATTCGTGCGCCGGTTCCCGGCGGCGGATTGCCTCCCGGTGGATTCTGCGCGACCGCCAGACTCGCAGCCAGCAGGCTGAGCGACGTAGCGATCATCATCGAGGCAGTCTTGACTTTCACGAAGCGTCCTTTGTGAATCTCATCGAATGTTGAAATCGATGTTCACCGGTTGTCCGCCGCGTGTGACGGACACCGTGATGTGATCTGCAGTTCGAAGCCGGGAGTACGCTTCGAGCGCACGATCCGGCGACGCAATTTCGAGTCCATTGAGTCGATTGAGAATGTCGCCATTCTGCATTCCGAGCCGACCGAGAAGCGTATTGGGTCGGAGTCCGAACATCTGCACACCCGTCACGCGGCCGCCTTCTTCGTGCGGCATGATCCGAGTCGTTCGCATCAGTTCCGCCTGGTTCTCGAGAATCTGTTCCACGAGCGCGCGGCGCACGCTGAACTCGTTGGTTCCCGAACGCTCGATGCCTTGATCGAGTGCCGCCTGAAGCGACGGACTCGTCTCGCCCGCTGCGGGGACTGCCGTCGCCGGCGAGGCGGACGCAACGCGCTCGGGCGGAGGCCGGGGCGGCATCACCTGTGCGTAGAAGCAACGACGGCCGTCGGGTTGGCGAAGCAACGCGTACGCGCCAAGACGCTGGTGCCATCCGATCGACGCGATGGGCTGTCCGTCGAACATTTGACCCACCCGACGTGGCATCGACGGCTGACCGGGCGCCGGCGCGAGGAACACGAACGACCACAATGGGTCTTCGGCTTCGACCGCGCCGAGCACGCGTGCGCTTCCGGTGCAGGGCTCGGGAGGAAGTTGGCTGGTGGGTCCGGCGTCCGTGGACGCGTCTCCGGCAGACACCGCTGCGTCGGTTGGCGGTGGCGCGCAGTTCAGGCAGCCCGCATCCGAGTCGAACACATTGCGATGCAAGATCTGATCGACGTCCCGCGAGTGGTGATTGCCCGATCCCCGATCCCGTGACGGATCCGCAACGCCGCTGCTGTTCGGCCGCGTGAGGGCGTTGACGTCCGCTCGGAGCAGGCTCGACGCGAGAAGGTGGTTGACGCCCGCCGCGCCGAAGTAGGCGCACGGAATCAGCGTCGCGAGCACGAGCGCCCACGGGTATTTCCGAAGAACCAGATCAACGATGGTGCGGACGCGGCTCATGAGTACCCGCCCCAGTCCCTGCGGATCCCGTGCCATCGACGCCCACGAAAATATTATGTGATATCAAGCACTAAGCTTCGGTCCGCGGCGCGCGTCGTTGCCAGTTTGGCATCGCGTTCCCCGCCGACTTCTGCCGCAGTGACAGAATGGCAAACGGTCGTTTTTCGTACCGACGGCCGGTCCACGTCATCGCGCGGTCGAACAACGCGTCGATCCGTTCAGTTCGTGTTGACGAACACGCAGCTGTGGGTCGACGGCGCGCAGCGTAGTCCGCGGCGACAGTCGTTGTTCGCCTGGCACGGTTCGCCGAGGTCCGCCGTTCCGAACTCCGGTGCCGATGCGACGCCGGCATCGACGCGCGAAGTGCCGCGCGTGAACCCGCCGGTGCCCCCGGTTCCGCCGGAGGCCACGAGCGAGCCGCAATTTCGCGGTGGTGGGCTGCCGGGCAACGTCGGGACGATCGGGTGCGTGCGAGCAATGACGATCGGCAGACTGATCGGCGAGAGCGCCGTTCCCGCGGTGCCGATCGACGCGCCCGACGTGTCGAACACGCTGACGTAGTACTCGACGGCCGGTGGAAACGCGTCTTCGCACGGAACCTGCGCGCCGTAGCCTTGCGGCAGACCGAGGTTCTGCCCCATCGGTTGCATTCGCGCCTCGCGGTATCGTTCGCCGCCCGAGCCGCGGTAGAACATCGACACGTGATCGATCGGCGCGGTCGTGCGAACCTGCGCGAAGATCGGCACTTCGGTGCGCGCGAGCTGCTCCGGAATCGGGAAGTGAATGATCGCGCCGCTCCCGCGCTGCGTCATCGGGAGGTTGAACGTGTTCGGCGTGCCGCTCGCTACCGTGCCTGCCCCGGCGTCGCTGGCGTTGGCCGCGCCCCGCCCGCCGGATGTCCGTCCTGTCGATGCGTCGATCGCGCTCGCCCTGGCGGTCGTCGCCGCACCGGTGTCGGCGGCCGCGGGATGCGCGCCGGCGTCGGTGTGCGACACGACTCCGCCCGTCATCGAAGACCACGAACCGCCTTCGTCGCCGCCGCCCGCGTTTCCGCTTCCGGTCGCGCCAGCGTCGGGTGTCGCGCTCGCACCGCCGCCACCGCGACGTTGCGCGAGCGCGGTCGTGCCGGCGGCCAACAGGATCAGTGCAACGACGAACCCTCGGATTCGCATGGGTCGGGACACTCTTCTACTCGTTCCCCGGCGTCAAGAGGCCGCGAGCGCGCCAGGGTCAGACTCGTCCGGATCCGTTAGGCTTGGATCGGGCGGCAGGCCGGCGCTTGCCCGTTCTTCTGCGAGTTTTCGATAGATCGTCCGGGTCGCGATTCCGAGCAGCTGCGCGGTGAGTCGCTTGTCCCCGTTGGTGGCTCGAAGCGTTTCCCGGATCACTCGGCGCTCGATCTCTTCGAGCGGCGTGCCGATCGGGACGACGATTTCCGAGCGAGCTTGCTCGTGCTCGGCGATCTGTCGCGGCAGGTCGGTCACGTCGAGCTGCGGCCCTTTCGCGAGGACAACGGCACGCTCGATGGTGTTCTCCAGCTCGCGCACGTTGCCGGGCCAAGAGTAGTTTGCGAGCTTTTCCACCACCGCCTGCGTGAGCACGAACGGGCCCTTGTTGTTCCGCCGGCCGAACACCTGGAGAAAGTGGTCGACGAGAAGTGGCACGTCGCCCTCCCGCGCGCGAAGCGGCGGACACGTGATCGCGATGACGTTCAGCCGGTAGTACAAGTCTTCGCGGAACCGACCCGCACCGACCTCGCGGTGCAAGTCTCGGTTGGTGGCCGCAACGATTCGCACGTCGGCGCGTGTCGTTCGTCCGCCGAGCGGTTCGAACTCGCCTTCTTGAATCACGCGCAACAGTTTCACTTGGACGGCCTGCGTGAGTTCGCCGACCTCGTCGAGAAAGAGCGTTCCGCCGCGGGCTTGGGCAAAGCGTCCCTCGCGCCGTTGGATCGCGCCCGTGAACGCACCGCGCTCGTACCCGAACAGTTCCGCTTCGAGAATGGTCTCGGGAATTGCGGCACAGTTGACGGCCACGAACGGCCCCTGCGACCGGGCCGAGCGCGTGTGAATGAACCGTGCGAGCAGCTCTTTCCCGGTGCCGGACTCGCCAAGGATCAACACGGTCGCGCTCGACGGCGCGGCCTGCGCTCCCACCTCGAGCATCTGTCGATTCGCCGGCGAACTGCCGATGATCTCTCGCTTCTTCAATTGCGAGATCTCCTCGCGAAGCGTCTTGTTCTCCGCGATCAGCGACGCCTTTTCGACGGCCTTGGCGACCGTTTTCGTGATCTGCATCCGTTTGAGCGGTTTCTCGACGAAGTCGTAGGCGCCCGTGCGCATCGCCTCGACCGCGGTTTCTACGGTGCCGTACGCCGTCATCATGACGACCTCGGTCTCGGGAGCGATCGTTTTCACGCCCTTGAGAAGATCCATCCCCGAGATCCCCGGCATCATCAGGTCGGTGATCACGACGTGAACGCGCTGTTTGCGCATCAGATCGAGCGCAGTCTTCGCGTCGGGCGCCGTGAGCACCCGATAGTTCTCCTTGGCGAACAGGCGTTCCAGCGATTCAAGATTCGAGCGGTCGTCCTCGACCACGAGAACTGTGACATCCGTGTTGCTCATGCGACTTCCTGTCTGCCAGGTTGACACAATGACAACGCCACTGCCAGAAGGTCCATTCCCTGTCCGCGGGGATTCGGTACGATCGCCCGTCGGAAGGTCCCCATGCGCATCGCCCTGTGTTCTGACGAGCCGTACCCCGTGCACGAGGTTGTTCGTGCCGACCTCGAGCGCCGCGGACACACCGTCGTGGCGTTCGGCTCCGTCTCAACGGGGCGCGACGAACCGTGGGCCGACGCCGCGGAGCAGGCGGCGTTCGCCGTGGCGCGCGGTGAATGCGACGAAGGCGTGTTCCTGTGTTGGACCGGCACGGGGATCAGCATCGCCGCGAACAAGGTCGCGGGCATCCGCGCGGCACTGTGCGCAGACGCCGGCACGGCGGCGGGCGCGCGGGTTTGGAATCACGCCAACGTGTTGTGCTTGTCGAACCGAACGCTGAGCGCCGACATGGCAGAGGAGATTCTCGCGGCGTGGTTCGAGACGCCGTTGGGCGATCGCGGAGCGGAAGGTGTCGAGCGATTGCGCGCGGTCGAGTCGCGGCATCGCGGACGACCCACGTGACGCGGGTCGCGACGGAGTGGATCGTGGCACGTCGAACGCGACGTGACGTACGGGGAATCGCGGTGCTGAGGGATTGGGCGCGTGGGGCGCAGTCGCGGCAACGGCATTGCCGTTCAAACATATGGTCGCGATGTGCGCGAGTTTGCGCGGTACACTTGCAAGATGTTCTGGAAGAATCGCTTCGGGTTCCTGTGCATCGTCGGCGTCGCGGGTTGTGCCGCGGATGGACGCCTCGGCGCGCAGTCCTCCGCCATCGCGATCCCGGGTCCGTGGGATCCGCCCGCGAGCACGCGCGCGATCGCCGCGACGCAGTTCGTGACGGTGACCGCTCCACCGCCGCTCGATCCCACACACTGCAGCTCGACCAATCCCTTTGCCTGCTCGTGCTCTGACCTCGCCTGCATGCCGGCACTGACGGGCACGCGCGAACTCGATGCCTTCCTGCGCCGACGCTACCCCTACCTGCGTTCGGGCGGCCTGTACTGCTGCCGGCAGAACAGCGGGATCACGTCTACGCCGCAGCTCTCGGTGCACGCCATCGGTCGCGCCATCGACTTGATGGTGACGATGGAGGGCAGCGACGCCGACAACACGCTTGGGGACGCCGTGGCAAACTGGCTCGTCGAGAACGCGGAGTTCGTGGGGATCCAGCGCGTCATCTGGGACCACACCTACTGGAACGGCGAGCGCGGGTTCGGCCTGCTGCCCGCGGCGGCGCCGCCGCATACGAACCACATCCACCTCGAGCTCAGCGTCGAGGGCGCCGCACGGCGCACGAGTTTCTTCCTCGCGGGAATTCCCACGATGACGACCTGCACACCGCGCTGCGAGGGGCCCCGCCTGCTCAACGCCGACTGCTCGGTCACCGAGTGCGCGACGTCCGGCAGTGCCTGCGTCGCAGGCCCCCCCCCGGCCTGTGGCCCGCCGCCTCCGCCCGAGCCCACGGCGGCTACCGCGGTGCCCGGTGCGACGCTGCCCACGGTACGTGCGCTGACGGCTCCCTCGCGCGTGACCTGGCTCACCGGTACCCGCATGTTCGATACGCGAACGCCCGAGTCCAGCACGCGTCTGGTCCGCAGTGGCGGTGCGACGGCCGGTCCGCTGTCCGCGACGGTCAGCGGGACGCTGAGCGATTGGTCTGTGGCGACGCTTCCGACCGGGTCGAGCGCCGTCTGGTTGAACCTCACGGGCATGGGCGTTTCGGCGCCGGGATTTCTCACGGCCTACTCCACGGGGCAGCCGCGCCCGGACACATCGAACCTCAACTTCCTTCCGGGCATTGCGTCCTCCAACGCGGCGGCGATCGTGCTGGGCGCTGGCAATGGCATCACGTTCGACGTCAGCACGGACTCTCACATCATCACCGATGTCTACAGCGCGTTCACGCCGACGGGCGCGGGCCTCGATCCTGCGGGCCCTACGCGAGTGCTCGACACGCGCTCCGGTGCTCCGCTCGCCGGCGGCGCGATGCTCTCGGTCAACGTGGGCGCCCCCCCAAGCGCAACGGGCCTCGTCGCAACGGTCACCGCGATCGCAGGTGCTACTGGGGGCTTTCTGCGCGCGTGGCCGTGCGGCAGTGCGCCGCCGGACACCAGCAACGTGAACTTCGCTGCAAACCGGGTCGTGGCCAACACCGTGCAGTCTGCGCTCGGCGCGGGCCGGCTGTGCCTGCTGTCGAACGTCGACGTCCATGTTCTCGTCGACGTCACGGGATTCCTCTCGCCTGGGGGCGCACTCTCGTACATTCCACTCGCGCCGCAGCGAATCCTCGACACGCGCGGCAGTTCGACGCTCTTCACCGGTCGCCTCGGTGCGCGGCAGGTGGTCGAGTTGCCGCTGCAGCGGTTGCCCGGAATGCCTGCCAACGTCGGCGCAGCGGTCGCGAATCTGACGGCCGTGTCCGCCGCGGCTGCCGGTTTTCTCACGGCGTTCCCGTGCGGACGCGGCGTGCCGGCCACCTCGTCGCTGAACTTCGCTGCCGCCGAAGCGATGGCCGGACTCACCGTCGCGCCCGTGGGCGGCGGCTCGCTGTGCGTCTTCGCGAGCGTTCGAACTCACTTGCTCGTCGACCTGGTCGGCGTTTGGACGGGACGGACTGCGACGGTTCCCGACGGTGGCGTGCCCGGCAACCCGGATGACATCGGCGAGGACCCGGGGCCCGATCCGATCAACCCCAGCGACGCAGGCGCGGCGGATGCGGCCCCGCTCGATGGTGCCGCGAGGGACGCGGGACCGGGCACGGGAACTCCGTCGGGTTGCGGGTGCCGCACGGCAGGATCGCGGAGGTTACACAACGCAGTGTGGGTGACAGGCGGTCTGGTAGCGCTCGTGTTTCTCGCCCGAAGGCGCAGAGTGCGGAGCGTGAACTCATGAATCGCTCCCCGCTGGTCGCGCTCGCGTTCGTGTGGGTGACAGGCTGCGCGGGCGCGGCAACATCGGACGCTTCGCAGGACGGGCAAGTCGGCCGGGACGTGACGGCCGCCGACGGCAGCGATGCTCCGATCGCGACGGACGTACCAACCACTGCAGACGTTCACGACGCCGCCGATGCGGACCTCCGCGACTCGCCCGATGCCGATCAGCCGTGCTTGCGCATCACGCCGGGTGCGAGCCCGTCGGCGAACCGCATGACCATCAATGCCTGCCTCGCGACTCGAGGCTTCGCCACGCTCCTCGCGGGCGACTTTCCGATCGACGATCGCATTCTGGTCCCCGACAACGCTCACCTGCTCGGCGCCGCCGGCGTGACGCCCCGTCCGCGCATCGTGTTCGCGAACGCCGGCTGGAACTCCATGGTCGCCGTCGCGAGCCGCGCCGAAGTCGGCAACCTGCGCCTGGACGCCAACGGGCGGATCGGCAGTGCGCCCAACGGGTCGATCGTCCATCTCGAAGGCAGCGAGTCGAACGTCCACGACTGCGAGATCTACAACAGCCCCGCGGTGCGTCGCGGGATCCGCAACGCTGCGATTTATGTCATCGGCGCGACGTCGGCGGGCAACGTCGCCGCCAACAACGACATGCACGACAGCTTCTACGGGATCATCTTCCGCGCCGGGATCTCGCGTACGAACCCGAACGTCGCGCGCGCCAACGAGATCCACGGCAACACGTGCGATAGCGTTTCTCTCGCGGGGTTCGGTCGGATCGTCGGCAACGACATCCATCACAATGGATTCGATTGCCAGAACGGGGCGACGCCGAACGACCCGATCCCCGGCGGCGGCGTGTATTGCCTGAACAACGACGACGGTGGCGAGATCATCGACAATCGCATCCACGACCAGTGCGGCATGAACGTCGACATCGATCGCTGCGGCAACTTCGTCATCCGCGGCAACACGCTCGAGCGGCCGGGCATCGCGTTCGCAGGTCAGCCGCCGTGCGGCGGTGCGCAGAGCATGGGCATCGTCGACTCACACGACTTCACGATCGTGAACAACACGGTGTTGAACGACGGGGCACGCAATCGCATCCGGACCGATCCGAACAACATCTTCAACCGACCGCAAGACAACTCCGTCAGCGACCTTCCCGCTGGAGACCGGAGCGTGATCGCGTTTGTCCTGGCGCGGCGGCGGGGCGGTCCCGAGGCCACGAGTTCGACCATCGACAACAACATATTGCGCGCATACTGCGACCCGGCCGATTGCGTCGGCGTCGGCTACTTCGTGGGTCGCGGCACCGGCACGACCGTGAGCGGCGTGTGGTCCGCGGCGACGACCAACTACTTCACGCGCAACGACCCGCGCGGGTCGAACATTGGGAGCCGGCGCTGCGGCGCAAACTGGTACGCCGGTAGCTCGACGTGCGGCAGCGACCCGATGTGCAACTTCGACGACGCGCAGCATCCACTCACGCCGGGGAACTATCGCAACGACGACTGCCGCGACTACTGACGAAGCCTCTTCAACCGAAAGCACCGCGGACGCCAGCACCGCGGATGATGCGGAGTGTCGCCGAGATCGCCCCAAGCGCTCCGTGCAGCGTTTGCGTCTCGCGCGTGAGGCCAGCGCACTCGATTCGCCGACGGACGAAGCGCATCGCCAAATCACTGGCAAACATCGGGGTAGCAGTCGGCCGCGTGCGCGGAACGGGACTTGCGACGCGCGTGCGCATGCGCATCGCAATCTTCGGAGCCACTGGACGGACCGGGCGCCACGTCGTCGTCGAAGCCTTGACCCGCGGTCACTCGGTCGTGGGCATTTCGCGACATCCGCCCGACGACGCGCCGGAACATCCTGCTCCGCGGATTCCTTGGCACACGGCCGACGTTCTCGATCCGGTGGCCGTGCGCGCCGCGCTCGTTGGTGCAGACGCGGTGGTTGTCTGCATTGGGTCGGTGAGTGTTTCGGACACGAGTTGCGGTCAGGGCACGAAGAACATCGTCGATGCGATGCGCGAACTTGGGATTCCGCGTCTCGCGTGCCAGACGGGTGCGATGATCGGACACGACCCGTCGCGTCTCGGGTGGATTCTCCGCGGAATCCGCACGACATGGCGCACGCGCTGCGAAGGACAGGCACGCGATCGTGACGCGCAGGAGTCGTGTATGCGCTCGAGCGGACTGCTCACGACCGTCGTCCGACCGACGCGACTCGTCGATGGCGAGAAGACTTCGGCGTTGCGCGCGACCGATGCGTTCGTCTCGTCGCTCGCGGCGTCGCGCTACGAAGACGTCGCAGCGGCACTGATCGACGGCGTCGAGGGCAGGTTGGACCCAATGGGCCGCGATGACCCGGTGAAGGGCGTTGTCGTGCTCAGTCGGCCCGCGCTCGACGTTCGCTTCGTCGCCAAGTGGATCGCCGCGCACGCGGCCGGCGAGATGCTCGGGCTCGCCGTCGTGGGCATTGCCGCGATGCTTGCGCGGTCGTGGGCGCACGGATCGGTCGCGGCGGCGCTCGCTCTCGGCGCGTCCGCCGGCGTGCTCGAGGGCGCGATCGTCGGCGGCCTTCTCGGTACCGTCATCGTGGCTGCGCGGCCCGAGGTTCGACTGAGCGCTTGGCTCCGTTGGACGATGGTCGGCGCCGTCATCTGTTGGGGATTCGGCATGCTGCCGTCAGCCCTCGTGCACGCGACGCAGGGCGGCGCCGGCGTCGCGACGCACAGCAACGAGCCTCCGAGGTGGCTGATCTCGCTCGGGGCGGTCGGTCTCGGTCTGCTCGCTGGACCCATCCTCGGCGCGCTCCAGGCGCGTGCACTGCGGCCCATGGGCGTGCGGGCACGAACATGGATCGCGGCAACGTCGATCGGCTGGGCGGCCGGAATGCCGATCGTGTTCGCCGCGGCGAGCGAGTCGTGGTCAGGCGTGCATGCGGCGGTTCGCGGACTCGCGCTGCTGGCGTGCGCCGGCGCGGTCGTCGGGCTCGCGACCGGCGTTGCACTGCGGAGCGCCGATCGGTTCGCGCTTCGAGGCGCGACAAGACCGACGTCTCGCGCTGCTCCTCGTTCGCACGAGTGGGCCGCGACGTCGACGGCGTAGTCCACCGGTGTCCTGCCGCGCGGCGCCCTCGAGGTCACCAACCCGGGTCCGCCCAGCACCGATGCCCGACGGCGTCGTCGTCACGTCTCGGACCGCGCCGCGGGCGCGGAGCTCGCGCACAATACCGCATGCGGGTCAGTGCAAGTGCTCTTTCTGCGGCACGTTGTCCGCGATGTCGTAATAGTCGCCCTTCTCGGCCACACAAATGTGCTCGGCGAGCTTCGTGTCGGTGGGTAGATCGAAAGCGCCCATTGCGACCGCGATCACGTCCACGTTGATCGGGTCCCAGAAGAGCGCAGAGCCACACGTAGCGCAGAATCCTCGTCGCACCTTCTCGGACGATTGGAACCAGGTGAGATTCTCGGCGCCGTGGATCGTCAACGTAGAGCGGAGAACATTCGTGGACGCCCAGAAATGACCGGACTGGCGTCGGCACTGCGAGCAATGACACGCATCGGGCGGGCGGAGTGAGCTGGCGACCTCGAGCTTCACCCGCCCGCAAAGCCACGATCCCTTGTGCATCCTGAACTCCGCTCTCCCGCTGGAACGATCGTCGATGTCCGCGACGCCATGCGACCGCAGGACGACTGCAGCATGCCTATTGTGAACTCTCGATCATCATCAGTGCGATCATCGACGACCAGACGTAGTTTGGCATCGATCGGTTCGACACAGCTGCGTCGTCGGGATTGTAGATCTCGCGGAACTGGTGAACCGCACGCAGTTGCGCGGCGACGGCCGCGTACGTCCGCTGCACGAGATCGCGCGCAAGGTCACGCTCGCCCAGTTCGATCAGGCCTCGCATGATCAGCCATTGCCACGGAACCCAGACCGGGCCGTTCCAACGACAGCAGTGTGAAGCCTCCGCCGAGTAGAAACCGTCGGTCGCGGCGAGGCCCGCGACGCCAAACGTGCGCCAGAACGTCTGCGGATCGCGCAGGTGTGCCAGCAAGCGTGCGCGGCGATCGGCCGGCACGATGTTGGCCCACAGCGGAAGGAATCCGGCGATCTCCATGCGTCGCAGGTCGTTCGGCGTGTTGACCGTGAATTCATTCCGCTCCCGACTCACGTGGTAGTAGAAGCCGGTCGCCTCGTCCCACATGGTCGCGTTCACGAGACGCGCCCGCGCCGCCGAGGCCTCTCGCCACATCGCCGCATCTGACGCGCGACCGAGCCTCTCGGCCATCGCGCCGAGCGTCCGCTCTTCGACGACGAGCCAGACGTTCGCATCGAGCGATTCGACGCGATCAGGCGACGTCACGTTGTTCCAGATCACGTTTTCGAGGTCGCGCACGGACTCGCTGATCGGAAACCCGCCCCACTCGACGAGACCGTCGTGGTCCGCGTCACGTTGGTCCACCCAGAAACGGTGAACACGCACCGCGGCATCGTAGGCATCGCGGAGAAACGTCGCGTCGTTCGCGTTGCGAAAGATCTCCCACGAAACCCATGCGAGCAACGGCGGCGAGGCCGTGTGGCCCTGCGTCTGCTCGACGACCGGTCCGATGTTGTACGGCAGGTAGCCGTCGGGCTCGATGCGGTCGATGAAGATTCGCTGCGACGCGATTGCGTCTTCCGGGTGAAACCGCGACATCAAGATCATCGACCAGCTCTCGTGCAGATGCTGCCCGAGCCTTGCGAACCACCACGTCGGCTCGCGGCTGAAGAGATAGTAGTCGTGGTGGGCATTGCCCTCCGCCGGCATCATGAGCTGGTCGAGCAGCACGAACGAACTCCGGAAGACAAACTGCGCGTCGCGGTCCAGACCGTTCATCGTCGGCATCCTGGCGAGCCGCTCGTGACCCTCCGTAATGAGGGCGTCGAGATCGTAGCTCGCGGCGCGGTCGAGTTCCGTCGATAGTGTGTCGGCGGCGGTGAGCGACACGGCGCCCCGGCGAATGCGCACGCGCTCCGAGCGACCGCCGGGCACGCGCACGTCGCGACGCAGCCCGAGCAGCGCCGCGGTCTCCGTGGGACGCACGGGATCGACGGAGAGCGCCCAGTTTGTGACATCCTCCGCGGCGTTCGCGCCACACGACGCCGCGCCCGACCACGGCACGTCCTCGCCGTCGAGTTGCAATCCCACTTGGAGATTGTCGAGATACGTACCCTGTCCAACGGTGCGCAACAGCGACTCGACTTCGACGCGATTGCGTGCCGCGACGCCGCCCGGACGGCCCGCGGTCATGAGATACGGACTTCGACACTTGCGTGTCCAGGGCAAGACCGTGATCACGCGATCGCCCGTACCGTCGTTTCGAATCCACACGTCCAGTGCCGCTACCCGCGAAGTCGCGACGACAAACCGCACTTCGACAGCGAGCGTTGTGTCCAGTCCGAACGACCACACGGCACTGTCACTTGTCGTGTGCTCGATGCGCGGCCTCGAGACGTAGTCCGTGTCGCGGACCCACACGCGGGCGTCCTCCCGAAACGCCACACCAAGGTCCCCCATGCTGTCGGTCACGAGCGAGACCACACCCTCCGCGTCGCGCGTGAGTGTGTATCCCTCGTCGGGCAGGTACGTCGTTCGCGGGCGCGCTGCAGCAAACGTCAGCAGGATCGGGTCGTCGAATGTCGCATCCAGCGACACACCCACTCGCAGTGGAGCGTACGTGCCGGATGCGCACGCCGAGCCACGGCACGGATACCGCGGCGACGTACCGCACGTCAGTGCCAGCGCGCACGCGAGCGCGAGCGGCACGGCGGAGCCTCCGATGGTTCGCATGCGAATGCACGATACACCCCGTTCTCGAGCGTATCGAGTTGCCGATCTCCACCGTGATATCCTGCGAATCGTGGGACTCGCCGGCAGCGTGGATCGACCCGGGTCATGTCGCGGCGCGATGAGACCGGCGTCAATCCAGGTGCTGGTCGCCGTTGTGTGCGCCGGATCCGCTTGTGCGATGCCACCCCTCGGGGACGTTGCGAATGGGCCGTTCGACGGTTCGACCCTCGACGCGGCGCGCGACGTGGGGGTATGGCCGGATCTCGCCGTGCTCGAGGCCACCCTGCCGCTCGACGTCATGTGCCGTCCGCCGACTGTCGCCTGCGGCGCCGAATGCATCGATCTCTCGACCGACGCGCGTCACTGCGGGCTTTGCGGGCGGGTCTGCCCCACTGCACTTCCGAACGCGGCTTTTAGGGGCTGCCTCGACGGTGTGTGCAGCTATCGCTGTGCCGCCGGGACAGGAGACTGCGACGGCAATCCGCTCTTGCGCGGCTGCGAGTCCCTGCTCGACACGCACGCCCATTGCGGAGCGTGTGGCCGATCGTGTGGTGACGTCGAGCGGTGTGTCGGCGGAACGTGTCGTTGCGAAGCGCCGGGCGCGATTTGCGACGGCTCGTGCCGAGATCTACAGACGGACCACGAACACTGTGGGAGTTGCGGCAGCCCGTGCCCCGCGGGACATCCATGCCGCGCCGGTGCGTGCAGTCCGTGTCTCGACGGGCAGATCGAGTGCGACGGTGCATGCGTCGACCCGCGGACCAACCGACTGCACTGCGCTCGCTGTGGACACGTGTGCGGCCCCGAGGAAACCTGCACCGCCGGCGGCTGCGCGACGTGTTACGGAACACTCTGCTCCGGACGTTGCACGAATCCCATGTCCGACCCGGAGAACTGCGGCGCGTGCGGTCGCGCGTGTGCCGGCGATACGGGCTGCGTCGACGGAACGTGCCAGCGATGCGTCGACGGACTGGCTGCATGCAGGGGTCGTTGCGTCGATCTTCGCTACGACGCTGCGGACTGCGGGGCGTGCGGCCGCGCCTGCCCGGCGAATGAATATTGTGTGGAGGGAGTCTGTCGGTGCGACGGATATCTCACTCGATGTGCGACCATCTGCGGCCGGCCGGACATCGACGCCGCGAATTGCGGCGGTTGCAGTGTGCGTTGTGCCCGCGATGAGGAATGCCGCTTCGGCCGGTGCGTGCAGTGCACGGTGCCAGCGACTCGCTGCGTGGACGGCTGTGTGAACACGAGTAACAACTTTCGGAACTGCGGCTCGTGCGACGTGCGATGCCTATCGTACGAGACGTGCGTCGCGGGTCGTTGCAACTGCGCGGCACCTGCCCAGTTGTGCGGCGGCCGGTGTATTCCGACGGATTCCGACCGTCGGAATTGCGGCACGTGCGGCAACGCGTGCGACGCGACCGAGGGATGCATTTCGGGACGCTGCGCTCCTTGTCCGTTCGGACAAACGCTCTGTGCCGGTCGCTGCGTGTCGCTCGACTCGAGCACGTCGCACTGCGGCGCGTGCCTCTCACAGTGCGGAACGGACCAGGTGTGCGCTGGGGGTCGCTGCGTGTGTCGAACGGGCGCGGTGGCCTGTGGGCGAGAATGCGTCGAGCTGGTCACGTCGACGACGCATTGCGGAAGTTGTGGTCACGCGTGTGCCGTCGACGAGACGTGCGAGGCGGGCGTCTGTTCTCGCTGTGAACCACCGCGCGTGCGCTGTGGCGGATCGTGCGTCGATCTGTCGGCGAGCGTCCGGCACTGCGGACACTGCGACTTCGCATGTGCTGCGACCGCGGTGTGCGTTGCCGGCACGTGCCGCGAGGGGGTCGCTCCGCCCGCAAACGATGCATGCGAATCTGCCACGACCATTGTTCTCGGTCCGCGGACCGTGACCGTTCGCGGCAGCACGTCGGGCGCGGACTCATCGCTCGTATCCTGTGGCACCGGCTCGGACGTCTTCTACCGCTTCACCGTGTCGCGCCGAACCCTCGTGTTTGCCCATACGTTCGGCTCGTCGTTCGAGACGCGAGTGGGCTGGCTTGCCAACTGCGCGACGACGCCCACGTGTACTTCGGGCCAGTGCGGAACGCGGCAATCGGCCACCGTACGCATGTTCGAGCCTGGCACGTACGAGCTCGTCGTCGACGGTGCCGGGGGCGAGCATGGCGACTTCCTTCTCTCGATTCAGCAGCTCCAGATCGCGAGCGCGTCGTTGTTCGCGGTCGCGCCGGGCGACGATCTCTCCGCGAGGTCGATCTCGTTTCCGACCGCCACGGACACCATGGGTTCGTGCGACGTGTCTCCCGACGTGGAGCTTCTGTGGGTCACTTGTCCGGGCTTTCTCGGCGCGACGTCGACCTTCTCGACGTGTCGCGTGGGGGCTGCGAACTTCGATGCTGTGCTGTCGTTGCACCACTCGAACGCAGCGTCGACGCCGTGCGCCGCTCGTACGTGCGCTCTCCAGGCGAGCATTACTGGGCTCATTCCGCCAGGGGCCGGGCTTCACGCGCTGCTCGTGGACGGTGCGGCGGTCGCCTCGCCCACGTTGCGAATCGACGGGATCATTCCGCGATGACGAACGTGAGGCCGATCGCGCGTATCGGCCGGTTGCCCCGCGTCCTGTGCGTGGCGGCGGCACTGCTCGGGTGCGGCACGCGGCCGTCCAGCGACGCGAGCGACGTCCCGGCGGATGCCGCAATCGCGCGCTGGGAGTGCCCCGTCGGGTGGGTGCCCACGAGGCATGGCGGCTGCGGGCCCGCCGCGTTGCTCTGCCCGGATGGCGGCGGATCGCCGTCGGCTTGCAACGGAATCAATCCGGAGGTCCCGGTGGTCGTCGCGGATCGCGATGGCGGTTCCGCGGTACTGCCCTATCGTCTCCCGGACAGTGGCGTTGGCGGTGACTGGACTCTTCGTCCGATGCCTTGTCCGCCCGATTGGCGAAGGGGCGAACTTGGGGCGTGCGATCCTGCGCTGCCGGTCGGATGTCCGGCGCCCGGGGGAGCACTTCCGGGCGGGCGCTGCACGCCGACGTCGCGATGCGGCGAAGACGAGTTCCTCGACCCGGGAGCGGAAGCCATTGGCGCGCAGAAAGTCTACGTTCGAGCAGCCGCCGATCCCGTGAGCGCGGACGGCTCGCGCGCGCGACCCTTTGCGAGCTTGCTCCTCGCGTTGGACGGTGCGGCAGACGGCTCGTGGATTCTCGTTGCGGGCGGCATCTACGAATTCGTCGACGTGACGATTCGGCGTCGGATTCACATCGTCGGACGCTGCGCCCGCGGCGTCGAGTTGCGGAGCGAACGCCGCGGAGCGAATGGGATCGGGCTCGTCGTCGACGGTCCCGCTGCGCTCCTGGACCTTCGAGGGGTCCGATTGACATCGGAGGCGGGGACCACGCGAATCTCGTTTGGCGCGGGACTGCGGCTCGCGGACTCCATCGTCGAAGTGCGGAACTGGCAAACGGCGCTTGGGGTCACTGGCGCCGGATCGACGGCAGACATTCGGGGTAGCGTGCTGTTCGCCGGACGGCGAGGGTTCTCTGGCGTGCTTCAGGTTGGCCCCGGCGCCTACGCCCGTGTGGCAGGCAGCTTCATCGATGCGGCGGGCACGGGTGTCTACGTGAACTCGGGCACGGCTGTCATCGAGGACTCGGTGATCCGCGGCCGCCTCTCGACCGACCGGATGGGCCACGGGGATGGCGTGGAAGTCACTGCCAGTGCGTCGGTCACACTGACGCGTTGCGCGCTCGATTCGTTCTTCGGAAACGGTGTGTCGGCTGCGGGCGCTGGAACGCGTGTGGTGCTCGCCGACGTCGTGGTCTCGCGAACGCGCGAGTTCTGGGCACAGGACTCGGTGACACGGCGTTACGGGGACTTCGGTGGGTTCGGAATCCTCGCGAGCGACGAGGCGCAAATCGAAGCTTCGCGGGTGCACGTGGATCAGGCAACGAGGGTAGGAGTCATCGTCGCCGGGACGGGGACTCGCGCGGACCTCCGTGACGTCGTCATTTCTCGAACGCGTGAGTCGAACCGCGGCGGCATGGGGCGCGGACTTCAGGCGCAGGACGGAAGTGCCTTGTTCGCCGAGCGCCTACGCATCCTGGACAACATAGAATATGGGCTCGTGGCGTCGGGCAACGGAACGTCGATGTCGGTCCGCGACAGTGAAATTGCGGGCACGCGTTCGGTGCTCGACGGCCAGGCGGGCCAGGGTGTGAACGTGTTCGGGCACAACACCGTGACTCTCGAGCGCATGAGCATTCGGGATCACCGCGAAGCGGGGATCTACGTCGAGAGCTACTACGGTCAGGCAGCGACGGTCTCGATGCGCGATGTCTGGATCGACGGCGTCGCGCCCTCTGCGATCGGATTCGGCGGCGGCGTATCGGTTCTCGGTTCAAGTGCCGTGGACATCTCTCGCGTCGCGATCACGCGCGTGTTCGCGACAGGTCTGAGCATAGCGCCAGGCCGCGAGACGATGGGATTCCCATCGCTTCCCAACGTGCATGTCGACGATCTCTTCGTTGCAGGCGTCCGCTCGGGCACGATCGCCACGACGGGGCTCGGTCCAACGCTGATGCCTGCGGGTGAGACACTATCGGTTTCGTTGTATGTCGGTCTGGAAGCGATGTTGGACCTGCGGCGGGCCGTGCTGTCGGACTCGGGTCACGGTTTCTACGTCGCCGGCGGCGGTCTCACGTGGCGCGACGGTCTCATCACTCGGCAACTCGACGCTGCGGGCGCCGTGCTCGAGCGCACGACAAGCCGCCCGCCCGAACTGATGGACGTCACGCGCACGGGCAACGCAAACGACGACGTCGTCTCGCGCGCGGAGCTGCCGTCCGCGTCCGCGTTGCCGGCCCCCACGCCCGTGTGCATCGGACTCATCTGCGAATGAAGTCCGGAGCATTGCGACGCGACGGTGTTCTGGTCGCGGGCGTTCACGATCGACGGGACACCGTTGTCGCCCGCGAATCGCATCGTCACCGCGCCCGACCGGCTCGCGAGCCTGGCGATCGTGGAAACTCGATGTGGTTCGTCGCTGGCGTGGCAGACGATTTCGCAGGAAGGGAACCGAGCCGTTGGGTCGCGCCTTGCGCTCGACTCGCTCGGTCGGGCCCTCGGCACTCCGGTACCGCTCGCGCAGGACTACGTCTTCGGTGGCTTCAACCTGGTGATGGCCCCGCGCGGGAGCGACGTGATGATCGTGCGTTCCGCGAACCTACCCGTCACGGGACTGCGCATCGTCGTCCAGACGCTCGATGCCCTGGGTGCGCCGCGGAGCGCGCCGTTCGAGATCGCGCCGTACTCGGGTGGCTATCCGATCGCGATGCTTCCGACGGACCATGGCGTCCGGCTCGTCTTCAGCGCCCGCACGAGTCCGCAACTGATTCCGATCGAGTGCGGTCCCTGACGCGGTGCGGACGCGACCGGGGCCGAGGCGGCGTGCGACTCACGCGTCAAAGTCCGGCGGAGCCAGCGGTCCGCCGCGACAGACGAATGGCTGCCAGGTGGACGTACCGCCATCCGCGGGGGGGGTGCAACTCACGATCGGAGAGCCGCACTGCGTCGCCGAGTGCGGCCCATACTCGCAGTACGTAAACGACGGAGTGCACGCGGTGCCCGTGAGTGGGGGCGTCGCCGGGCAGCTCGGGTCCGACGGGCCATTCGCACCGCACCCCGCGAGCGCGACGCCCGCGAGAATCATGAACTGCCGTACGACTCGCACCCGACGCGAATGGAGTGGGCTCATCCGGCGAGCGTCGTTGGTTCGGCGGCGCTCGTCAATCCGCAGCGTTCGCTGTGTCGTGTTCTGCGGGCGCCCGCCGCGCTCCCACGAATCCCGGAATGCAACGTCCTCCGTCGGCGTCCTTACCGATCAGCATGAGCGCACGTACCATCTGGAATCGTCGCCTCCGCCGCGTCGGGATGCTCCTCGCCGGCGGTGCGCTGGTCGCCTGTCCCATGCTCGTGGGCGCGAGCGTGTTCGTCCGGTCACGCTCCGCTTCCCGCGTTTTCACGCGCACCGTGACCGTCCCGTCACGCACGGTGGCGATCGTCCCGGGCGCCCGCGTCTACGCCGACGGAAGCCCGTCGCCCATTCTCGAAGACCGTCTCGAAGCAGCGCGGGCGCTGTTTGCTGCGGGTCGAGTCGGGCGAATCCTCGTCTCCGGTGATCACGGTCGCACCGAGTACGACGAGGTGAACGCGATGCACCGGTGGCTCGTCGCGCAAGGCGTTCCTTCGTCTGCGATCTTTCTCGACCACGCCGGCTTCCGCACGCTCGACACGATGTCTCGCGCCGCGTTGGTGTTCCGGGTACGCGACGCCGTCGTCTGCACGCAACGCTTCCACATGGCGCGCGCGCTGTTCCTCGCGGACGCGGCCGGAATCGACGCCGTTGGACTCATCGCAGACAGGGCGATCTATCCCGGCCGCCGCGCGGATGCCGCACGCGAACTGTTCGCGCGCTCGCGTGCGGTCGTCGATCGCTACGTCCTCCGCACGCGCCCGCGATTCGTGGGCCCGGCGATCCCAATCGACGGTCCCGCGGCGGCGTCGCACGACGCGGCGACGACGGTGACCGCGCTACGCACCGGTGCGCGCGTTCCAGTTGCAGACGGGATCTGGACCGTACAATGGCACCCTCAGAGCACTCGATCGGGGAGAGCCGCTCCGCGCCAGTGACAGGCTGCTGACCGTGGGCGACGCTCCCGGTACGCGCGACGCGAGGGCCTAAGGGTTTTCCGACCGCGGACGAATTCGAACCCGATCGATTTCTACGGTGAGGATGGCACCGGCCGCAATCTCCGCTCCATGAACCGCCAACGCGTCAGCCGCCGCACGCGCTTGATCGCGCGCGCCGATGCCGACGAGTCGGACGATCCCGGAGTGCGGCAGACCTCGGACGATCGCCAACTCGCCGAAGTCCTTGTCGAGCGTGATCAGGATGCGGGTCTCGCTGTGTGCGCGATTGAGTATCGCTTCGTCACCGGGATCGCTTCCCCAGGCAGGAACGCTGTCGACATCGTGACCGGCCGAAACGAGTTCGCGGAGCGCCCCTCCCCAGACGCATGAGTCCAACAGCAGCCTCATGCTGCAGAGTCGACGATGCGCGGCGACACCCGCTCGTGAGCGACGAGGCGTCGAGCGTACTCGATGCACGCCAGCACGTCGTCGCGCTCCAGCCATTCGTAGCCTTCGAGGATCGTCGCGACTTCATCGCCGGCCGCGAGCATCCCGAGGACGTGCTCGACGGCCAACCGCCGACCACGAATGATCGGCTTGCCTCCGAAAATCGTCGGGTTGATCGTGATGCGTTCGAGGAGATCTCTCATGGCACGAGCATACCGTGAACGACTGAAACTGTCCCGCCGCTCAGTCAGGAAAGTACGGCGGACTCGTAGGGTCGGGCTCCGTCCCATCGATTCTGGCGTTCATGCGATTCGCCGACCGGAGTCAATGCCTCAACGGTTACACTGGGTTTCCCCCCGCGCGAGTTCCTTCTCGAGGTTGACGCCGTTCGCCGAAACGATCAGCCTCCCAGCGGACAAGCGATGGTCAAGCGTACGCTTAAGCCCCGTCGTGCCGTGCCGAAACTGACTGCGGTCCTCGACGCTTGGTCGCGGTCCATCTCGCTCCATCGACTCAGGAGACCAGCGACGGATGCGGCCATTCGCGCTGCGGTAGATGAGATCGGCCGACCGCTCCCCGCGGAGTTGTTGGCGCTGTACGAAATCAGTGACGGCGCTGAATGGCTTGGGGGGAGTCTCATGATGAATCCGCTGCGCTCACGGGATCCCATCGTGTCATTGGTCGGCGGTTCCGCTGCGCTTCGGGGCGCCCATTGGTGCGTACCGGACGAACTCGTCGTGTTCGGCGGCAATGGAGCCGACTCGCTCCTCGGAGTCTGGGCACCGCGGTCTCACAAACCGCGGCCGGGCGGCGTCGTTGTCGAAGTTGGAGAAATCTTCGGGACTCCGCGTGCGCTGGCAGTCGTCGGCACGACATTCTGGCGCTTTCTCCGTTGGTGGACAGCGTACCAACTTCCGGCGGGCGAAGCATCGAGCGGCTCGCTCGCTGCTCTCGCGGTACCGGTCCATCTGTGCCGCGAGCCGGACGCCCGCCGTCTCGCAGCGATGACCTCCTGGGCCGATCGGGGGCTTCCCGACCCGGCGCCGGATCCGTACGCGCGTGGCTTTACAGCTGACGAACTTCGCGCGCTGTTCGGCCGCGACGAATAGAGCTGCTCCGCGCTCGACTCGACAACTTCGCGCGCTACTGTGGCACTGTCGACCATCGCGGCGCATGCCGACGGCATCATCGTGTCGCGCGACCTCGCCGTGACGTTGCTCGGACTTGCCGTGCTGAACTGGCTCGGACGAAACGCCGACGGACACGGTCTGCGAGCCATCCTCGTTGCCAACGTGGCAATTCAAGTGTTCGAGCTGATCGTCAACGGGATCGAGGTCGCCACGAAGATACTTCCCATGGCGGCGGCGCCTGGCCTGGTCGTCCCTGTCGTTCTCGGCGTTGTGTTCGCGCTGGGGCTGCGCACGGCGTCGCGGACAGCTCCGAACGCCCGGGCGCCTGCGGCGTAAACGCAATGTCGGACGCAGGGGAACCGCTGGACCCTTCGCGCCCAGAGTGCTATCAATGACATCACCATGGCTCAGCTGGTCGTCCGCGCACTCGAAGCGATTGTCGTTCGGCGTCTCCGTTCGCGCGCTGCGAGCAACGGCCGTTCGGCCGAGGAGGAACATCGTCAGATCCTGCGGGCGGCGCTCGCGCCTGTTCGCGTCAAGCCGACATTCAAGCAGCACTTGCTCTCGATGCCCGACGTGGGCAGCGATGCGGACTTCAGGCGGCGGCGCGAAATGCCTCGACGCGTTCGGTTCTAGCGAATGGGCTGGCTTCTCGACACGAGCGTGCTGTCGGAGCTGCGGAAGGGCCGTCGATGTGACGCCTCCGTATCCGCCTGGTTCGCGTCGGTCGACTCCGACGATTTGTACACCAGTGTTCTGGTCGTCGGCGAACTTCGTCGTGGCATCGAGTTGCTCCGCCGTCGCAATCGCAAGGCCGCCGAGTCGCTCGACGGTTGGCTGATCCGCGTCGTGACAGCGTACGCCGACCGGGTCTTGCCGATCGACGCCCGTGTCGCGGACGCTTGGGGCGGCCTCGCCGTGCCCGATCCACTGCCAATCGTCGACGGTCTGCTCGCAGCGACCGCGAGTGTGAACGGACACGTGCTCGTGACTCGCAACGTGCGCGACGTCGCGCGGTCGGGCGTCGCGCATCTGAACCCGTTCCAGCGACGCCCGGGCTGAGCGCGGCAGCGAATGCGGCGCGTTGACGCGGACCCTGCGTGACGTACCATCGTAGATAGCCCATTGCCGATGTCGTCGTGGAAGTCGCATCGAACGCTCATCGTGCTGCTCGCGATCTGCGCGACAACCGCGATATGCGTCGCAGGCTCGATCGTCGTTTCGTCGCGCGCATTGCAGCGGGAACCTGGAAGCCGGTGGCCGTGGCGATGGCTTCCTCCGATTGCCACACTACCGGCCGGTCCAGTCTTGCTCGCAATCGCCGGCCAAACAACTGTCCCGACGGTCTACGTCGTTGACACCCGCACGGGTGGGCACCGCCTTTGGACGGGGATCCGCGGCGCCAGCATCGCAGGTGATCTTGTCGACGAGGTGTCATGGTCGCCCTTTCATCGCGCGGTGCTGTTCTACACACGCCGAGTCGGTGCTGAACGACGCGACCGTCCAGGCGCTCGCTGGGTGACCAGTGTTGCCTACACACTGGATCGGACCGGGGCGTTTCGCGAGATATGGCATCAGTCCTCCGATGTGTTCTTCCAGGCAGGCTGCGACCGCGGCTGCACGGCCATGCCGGCGGGCGCGATGCTTTGTCACGGAGATCAGTACGCGGAGGACGAACTCCACAGAGTGCCGCGTGTTTGCACTCAGGCGCTCGAGCCCGGCGTACGACCGGCGATCGCGACGTGGTCAGAAGGTTTTCTCGGTTCGATACCCATCACTGCGTTCGCAACGACCGGCGCGATCTTCATGGGTGTCTGTCCGGGCGCGGACCCTGCGACCACGTGCGTCTCTCAGGGCCTCGCCGATGGCACTCGACGAGCGGCCGTCGCGCGGCTGCGCGGAGCCGCGTGCGAGATCGTCGCGTCACCGGATGGAACTCGCGTTGCGGTCTCCGCAAGTGGCCGCGGCCGATGCGACGAACTCTGGATCGTCCCATCCAGCGGCAGCGCGGACGCACGCGAGGAGGTCGTCGTTGCGTTTCACGCACCCGCGCCGGCGTCAGGTATCGTGCCCGGCCAGATCAGGTCGTTGGCGTGGTCGCCCGACGGCAGGCGCATCGCCGTGATCTCGGACCACGAGCGCGGCTGTGTCGGCGGGTTCGACATCGGCCCGTGCGAATACCAGCTCTTCGTCGTCGGCGCCGATGGCAGCGGCCTCACGCGAGTGGGTCCGACGACCGAGGTGTCGACGACACTGCAGTGGATCCCGTGAGCGACGATCGCGTGCACTGATAGGTCCACGCTTGGACTGGGCACTACCTACTGCCAACTCGCCATCCGCATCTCGTCGAATTCGCCACGCCTCATCGCGTCCCGCGCGATCACCAGCGAATGCTCGAAATTGCCGAACTCCCCGTCCGCGGGCGTCCAGACGAGCGATAGGTCCGTGTTGTCCGCCGGTCGCCGCCCGTACCACTCGAGCGGGCCAGCGTGATCCGCGCCAAACGGCGCGGCCGTGCCGCAATTGGCGCCGTGCGACTCGAGCCACTCGTGGAGTGACTCGAAGAGAGGGTCCCGTGCGGCCAGTGTGTCCAGCAGCGCAACCGGAAACGACCCCGCACGCTGCCCGGTGATGCGATGCTCACGAGAGAGCATGCAGCGCGGGATTGGGACTGAAAGCGCGGCTCCGGGATCAGGCGCTCGGTACCAGCGCCACCGAAACGGCCACGGCCTCGCGTCGGTCCATGTTCCCACGTAAACGACGAGCAGGCCGACTTCGGGCAGATCGGTTCCCTCCGTCGGGAACTCCGCGAAGTTCAGTTGCCCAATGAACGTCATGTCTCCGCCGTCCTCGCCCTTCATCTCGGCGAGATTCTCGACGTACGGGACCCCACCGTACTTGCTCGTGACGGGCGGCAGAACGGCCGCCGCGGGCCGTGCGCCGAACAGCCGGCGGAGGAATCCCGGATGCAACGCTTCGAGCGAGACCGGCTCGTCGAGCAGACGGACTCCGGGACGCCAGGAGCGCTCGATCGATTCCGAACGGCGCCCCGGGTAGCGGCGGGAGTCGCACGGTGGCAGATTGCCAATCGTAACGAATGAGTTACCATCGAGCGCGTGGTCATCCGCGTTGACGAATACGTTCGCGCGAACGGCTCCGTGCCGTACCGACGGTGGTTTGATGCACTCGACCCGCATGCTGCGGCGAAGATCGCAGTGGCCGTGGTCCGGTTGTCGATGGGCAACGTGTCCAGCGTGAAGTGGTTTGATGGGATTGGCGAATATCGTATCGATTGGGGGCCTGGGTACCGCGTGTATCTCGCGAAGGACGGCGAGTCGCTGATCGTCTTGCTGGGTGGTGGTACGAAGAGGGGCCAGCAGTCGGACATCGTGCGAGCCAAGGCGCTGCACGCGGAATACAAGGCACGGAAGGCGTTGGCGACGTCGCTCCGTCCACAGACGAGGAAGAGGTAGGCGACATGGCACTCACCAGAGAATTTCGGAAGACCGTCATCGAGCGGGTCGAGCGCGATCCAGCGTTTGCGAAGTCGTTGCTCGACGAAGCTGCGAGCCTATTTCTCAACGGCGAGCCCGAACCCGCGCGACTCGTGTTGCGCGTTCTCGTCAATGCGACCGTTGGCTTCGAAGCGCTCGCCAAGACCACCCGGAAACCAAGCAAGAGCCTGCACCGAATGCTGTCGTCGAATGGCAACCCCAGCATGGACAGCCTCGCGACGATCTTCCGCGCGCTGGGGAAACAGCTGAAAGTCGGAATGGCAGTGCGGACGGTCAAGGCTGCGTAGCGCGCTTGCCTCCGTCTCGTCCCGCGTCTCCACACGCACCGAGTGCGTACCGCCGCGCACGGTGGCGATCGTCTCGGGCGATCGCGGCGCCCCGAATACGGGTATCGACGCGGTCGGTCTGATCGTGGAGCGGGTGATCTCCCCGGGTCGGCGCGCGGACGCTGCGCCCGAGCTATTCGCGCGCTCTCGTGCGGTCGTCGATCGGAACGTGCTCGGCACGCGCCCTCGATTCGTAGGTGCGGCGATTCCGATCGACGGTCCCGCGGGGGCGTCGAACGACGCGGCGACCGCGGCGCGCACGCCGGCGCCAATCACACCGGTCTCGCGCTGTCGACATCGACGCGTACGCGACGATCGTCGCCAACGATCACATCCACGTCCATGAAACCGCCACTGCCACGCGACCACCTCGACGACGCGTACGCATCGACAAAGCTGCGGTGTTCCTCGTTCCACCTCGGCCCGCTCGTCACGTCGGACCACGGCATGATTCGTAGCTCGCCGTCCCACACCTCGTGTTCGCCGAAGAACCTCCAGACGTTCAGATTGTAGGCCTCGGTCTGTGGAATCTCGGCGGCTTGTCGAATCTCGTCGGGTGTCGTCGGATCCGCACTTGTGCGTGTGACGTGAAGACTAGCGGTCGAGTGGTCGTACTGCCACCAGGCTGGCCACAAGCGCAGACGCCCCTGCGCTACCGCCGTCGCAATGCGGCGGAACTCCAGCGCGTTCTTTTCAGACGCGAGGTTCACGAGGCACGCGCGGCAGTAGGCGTCCGTGATGCCGCTGTGCTTCGCTGGCGCTAGGTCCGCGGCCGTCTCGCCATCGGCGTAGGTCTCCATGCCGTAGTCGTCTCCGGTCTTGAATTGCACGTCGCTCGAGTATGACGCTCCACAGACCGGACACGTGAACGTTGCAGTCACTGTTCGATAAACGCCCACGTCGCTCCTCATCCGTTCCTGCAGCCAACCCCGCGACGCCGAGTCACGCCAGGCGTCGCAGTATGGCCCGTCAACTCACGATGCGACGCGCCGCGAGCTGGCGCAACATTCGGGGCCGTGGAGGTACGCGGCGCTCGACATTCACTGCGTGCGCTGATCGACGGAGCGGCCGGCAGGCGCCCGCGGCAAAGATCGCGGCGGGTCGCGATCGTGCGCAGGCGAACTCGTCACTACTGCCAACTTGCCATCCGCATCTCGTCGATCTCGCCACGCCTCATCGCGTCCCGCGCGATCACCAGCGAATGCTCGAAATTGCCGAACTCCCCGTCCGCGGGCGTCCAGACGAGCGATAGGTCCGTGTTGTCCGCCGGTCGCCGCCCGTACC
>Ga0080064_1000435_pt1 | contig 111414 bp, 102 predicted proteins | sample Subgrocontami54m_FD_69260 | JGI IMG/M metagenome (GOLD analysis project Ga0080064, IMG submission 69260) | Subsurface groundwater microbial communities from S. Glens Falls, New York, USA - GMW46 contaminated, 5.4 m (SPADES assembly) (version 2) ...
GATTTGAAGAACCTGGAATCTGATCCACGATAATTTTTTCTGCGGACAATTTTTTATCAGCATAAGTCATTCTCACCACGCGATTTAAGGTGTTACTTCCATTTCCACTGTATGTATAGTAAAGATAGACATAGTGGTTTTTTTCGAACTCAGGGTGAGCACTTATGCCTAAGAGCCCGCCTTCACCGATTTCTTTTACTTTATTGATCGTTGCGACAGGTGATGAATCAAGGGTTCCATTGGCATCGATAAATCGAACAGTTCCAGGTCGTTCAGTCACCAGCATACTCTTATCCGGCAAAAAAGCGATAGCCCAAGGAGTATCGAGGTTCGAAGCGATGACTGTGGTTGTGGGAATATCGCTGTTTGTTTCAGTTTGCGATGATGGAGTAGTTTGGACAGTTGATTCGGAAGAAAGAGGCAGTTTCTGACCCGTGTTGTTTGATAACAGCAGCCACCCTCCTCCTATGAGTAAAAGAACGGTAATGAAAAGGATTCCTTTCATAGCATTTGCATATTACACCATTTTCTGAAGTTTTGCAGGGAATTCGCACTGATCAGTTACATCTACTATTTATTTCGGAAGAGGTATATCATACATATATGATTGGACAAGTTGACTCAAGTCCGGAGGAGTTAGCAAAAGAAGTAAATTTGCGATACGTTTCGGATTCTCAGCCTGGTTTTTTCAGACAAAAGAACAGAAAATCATTTACCTACTACGATCAGTCAGGAGAACGAATCTCAGACCCCAAAATTATTCAGAGAATAGACGATCTTAAAATTCCTCCGGCCTGGGAAGATGTATGGATTTGTCCGTTAACATTCGGACATTTACAAGCAACAGGAAGAGACGAGAAGCGAAAAAAACAATACATTTACCATACGCGATGGTCAGAAATAGCGAGCCAAACAAAATTTGACAAAATGCTGTATTTTTCAGAAGCTCTTCCCCAGATCCGTGAACGAGTAAATCGCGACATGAATGTGACGGGTTTAAAACAAGAAAGGATTCTAGCCACGGTTGTATGGCTTTTGGATAATACATATATACGAATCGGTAATGAGGAGTATGCCAAAGACAATAGTCACTATGGTCTTACGACCTTGCGTTCCAAACATGTCGATATTCGCGGACAGACAGTAACGCTTGTCTTTACAGGAAAAAGTGGCAAGGATCATCAAATAGCAGTTTCTCATGCTAAAGTAATTAAGACAATTAAAAAATTAGAAGAGCTTCCAGGATATGAGCTATTTAAATATCTTGATGAAAAAGGAGAAAAACACACAATTGATTCGCAAGATGTGAATGAGTACATAAAAGAAATTGTAAAAGATAATATAACAGCCAAAGAATTCAGAACATGGGGAGGAACCGTTTTAGCAGGAATGACGTTAAGGAAAATTGGCGATTATATAAATAAAAAGGACTTAAAACGAAACATAACCGCTGCTGTTTGCAGTGTGGCTAAGGTTTTAGGGAATACTCCGAAAGTGTGTCGAGGGTACTATGTCCACCCGGTGATTGTAAAAAGCTATGAGAAACGAATCCTCGTACCTCATTATGAAAGTTATGCGAGATCGAAAATTAGGGGACTGAATAGAGATGAATATGCCACGACAACGCTTCTTAAAAAACACGCATCTTTATAGAGGTCTTGGGTAGGGAGGGGTCAACTGAGCAATTCTAACATGACAAATAAGATATAAATCCCCAGTAAAAACAACCCGTTATTTCTGGAAATATAATTTTTGGTCCGAGAGAAAAAATAAAACAATCCAAGAGCCGCAGCAATAAAAAGAAAGGTAATCCCAAAGTTGCTTACCGTAATGACTTCCCCATTATGCAAAATAGTAAAGAGCCCGAAAAGAAAGGTACTTACAGCAGCAGCTCCTATATAGTCGCCCATTGCCAGTTCTTTTTTCCCGGAAATTACAGAACGTACAGCGAGTGTTAATTCGGGCAGATCGGTCCCTATGGCAATAACAATAAGACCTATGTAAAAAGCTGAAATATGAAAGATATCTGCAAAGTACATTGTCTTTGTAACAATAATGTTGCTCGAAACAAAAGCAATACCTAGGCCTAAGAGTATTCTAAGAAGATCCTTATATGAGTAGGCCTTCATATTAAGTAGCTGTTCGTTTTCTTTGTCGAAAATACCGTTTTTTCTCTGTACTAAATAGAGTAAGCCGAGATAAGATAAAATCATGATAGCTCCTTCAAAGTTAGTAACTCTCTTGTCTAGTATGAAAAATGATGGGAGAAGAATAACACCAATGGTCGTCAGTAACATCTTATTACTCAGCTCATGCTTAAGACTGATCCTTTTCCCAAAAACGGCCAGAGTCGGAATAACAACTAAGAATATCACAGCGATCCCTCCTAACAGGTTTCCTACAAAGATTTCAGCATCGTGATTTGCGACAGCCTGTAATCCGACGGAGAATTCTGGGGTAGAAGTCAGAATTCCAAGAAAAATAAATGAAAAAGTAAAAGGGGCGAGTCGCAACTTTTTAGAAAATTTACTCGCTGCGGATACGATCAAGCCGGCACCATACCACAATGCCACAAAAGAAGTAATGTAGAGAAGGATGTTGATAAAGAACATACGCTATCTCTAGTATATAAATGTTCTTAATAAGAGGCAAGAGATGTTGTGGTGGTAAGCTGGAACTAAGAACCGGAGACAGCAAGTCCCCAGATACATACTAATGTTGTTGCTACTATGACGCCGACCGCAATACGATGATTTTTATTGCACATATTTCTTGTTGTTAACTCATACACGGTAGCACAACCAAATAACACGACGGCACCGAAAATAAAATCTCCCGTAGTCCAAGGAGCCCTCGTCACAAGAGGGATCATAAGTATGGCTCCTACAATAATGGCCCACACAGTTAATCTTTTTCGAGTATTTCTCATAGTCATATTTTTAGTTTTCATCATTTTTGTACTCTAGAATGTCTCCGGGTTGACAATCTAAGGCTTTGCAAATTGCCTCAAGAGTGGAAAAGCGAATAGCTTTCGCTTTTCCATTTTTCAAAATCGACAGATTAGCCATAGTTATGCCAACTTTCTCTGTAAGTTCAGTAACACTCATTTTTCTTTTTGCCAACATAATATCGATATTGATTACAATTGCCATAATGTAGCCTCATACGGTTAAATCATTCTCTGATTTTATGTCCACTGCATTTTGGAGAAGTTTTTGAAAGACAGCAGTAGCGGTTGCAATAACAGCGGCAGCAAAACTGACAATAAATCCAAGCATCGTCGGACCTGCTGGATCATCATCACCAACCGCCGCGAAACGGATATAAAACACTGCTAATGCAATAAAACCGATCAGACTGAGGGAAGCAAGTTTCATATTCTTAAGCGTATTAACAGCGCCTTGGGAAAAGGCTTTATTTGCATCAATGAAGTTTAATAATTTGAATGCTTGGTATAAACCGACAAAAAATGAGACTGATGCTATATAACCATAGATAATAAGCGGATCAGCGTAAATACTGATGAGGTCTAGGTCAGCAGCTCTTCCTTCAGTCTGAGGAAACCAAATCAAACCGGCAAGCGCGCCTACTGCAATGAGGCAAATGACAAACTTTAAGAATAATGTTGAACCACGTCTCATAAAAGCATAAATAGTGTATGCAAGAGCACTCTAGCACACTATTTATCGTTTGTCAATATATTATTATCGTTATTCAGAGTCGCTTTTTCAGGTTTGATAGGGCAGTTTACAAGAACTTGTGAGGTTGTAAGCTAGAAACTTTGCTGAGCATACAGGTCAAGATCCATTTAACCGTATAGTCTGCATTCTATGGTAGAACAGGGTGTAAACCTTCTTTTAACATTCTTACTTATATAGTGCTTGAGTTTTCTTTTCTGCTTCTCGGATACATTTAACAATATGCCTTTTAAGATAAATCTTATTATCTCCAAAAAAAAAGCATATATCATCCTGATAATCTGAAGTTAGTTTCTTGCCCCCAGCAGACAACAGAGTTGTTTTCCCATAAGCAGTATTAAAAGTAAACTTTATTTGTTGATCACCTCTTAATTTATGTTCACCAGAATCCATATGACATACTGCGTTGCGGATATTAGATACAAGGTCTGTAATATCTCCTGAATCAATATCATCAGCAAAAGATACTCTCTTATGTAATAGGTTGAGTTTTTGTAGCAGATCATGAAGTTTAATCATAACCTCAGTAAATACTGCCTCCCGAAACACTATCAAAGTAGAATCTGAAAATACGTCGGTATTTATTAGTTCTGTAACTCTACGAAAGTCAGTTTCTATTTGGGTTTTTATAAAAAAGTCATCTTTATTCATAGCTTCTTGTTATAAAGAAAGTACGGTCGCTTTAGTCTGCCCGTCTTGGCTGGCACTGGTTGAGGACTTCCGAACAGCTAACTGGCCAGAAATCATTCAGTATCCTGAGTTAGTTTATCAAAAATCTCAAGAATACCTTCAAGTTTATACCGTTGGTTGAATATATGAGACAAAACAACTGTAACGTTGACAAAACTTTAATCCTCTATTATACTTAACCCATAAGTTAACTATAATGAATGATACCCATATCCCGCATCATCTTGATAAGATTTTTGAAGCACTCGCAAACCAGCACAGACGAGATATCATTTACCTTTTAGGACTTCAGCCTTATTCTATCAATAAATTAGCTTCTCTCCGAAGCCTTTCCTTTCCTGCAATCTATAAACACATAAAAATACTTGAGGGAGCAGATATGATAGTACGTAAGAAAATAGGGCGAACTCATTTTCTTGCACTTAACCGACGCTCACTGCGTGGACTTCAAGATTGGCTTATACAATACCACGCCTACTGGGGAAGCGATGAAGAAACATTAGAAAATTATGTTCAATATTTAAGTAAGAAAATTGTGAAGGGAGGTGAGAAAAAATGAAGAAATTTGTATTTGTTTATCATGGAAAAGTCAGACCAGAGGATATAGGAATGGAGCACACAAAAGAGGTTATGGATAAGTGGATGGCTTGGTTCGGTACTTTTAAAGATCAGATGGTAGATGGAGGCAACCCATTTGCTCCGGGTAGCAAATCTGTAACAGCAAAAGGCATTGAAACGATTCCTGCAGATATGATGCCTGCCAAAGGCTACACCATTATTAATGCAAAAGACATGGATGAAGCAGCAGAAATTGCTAAAGGATGCCCTGCACTTGTAGATGATAGTGAAGGAGCCGTACATGTCTACGAAGCACTACCAATGTAAGTTGTTTGTTTGTGAAGAGGTATCTCCATTTTGGAGCTACCTCTTCTTGGTGTGTGAAAAGTCCGAATCTAAGTTGCTGGCCATGTGGGACTACGTTCGGACTGTTTTCCAACCTAACTATAATTTCGCGATAACTTTTAAATCTATGAGGACAGCTTCAAATTTTTTTACCTGCCTTTGAGCCTAGGTATTTTTGCACCTCTAACCAATAACCAACCTAAAAAGATTATTTCTCCAAAAGTCATGATTTCTAAGGCTGATAAAATTGCTTCAAAGTTTGGCACAAGTAATTCCACAAAAGAACTTAAAGTATAACCAAAACCACCCACTATCACGAAGAAACCTATAATTTTAGGAAAATAGCCGGACTTGTAAATCAAGAACCCAAGTGGGAAAAGCCATAGGCCCCAAAATATTGATGCTATAAAAATTCCTTGTTTGTTTAAATTAAGAAAAAGCATCATTTGCTCAGGATTGTTTACTAGTAGAAAAGCAGCAACACTATTAAGAGTATTCAACATTGCAATAGGAACACTTACTAAAGCTAAGATAACCATGAGCAAGGAATAGGTTTTATTAACAGGTTCAAATAATTTGTATAAAAATAGAGCAGCAAATATAAAGATAATCTGAGTTATCAGACTCCCAACAATACCTGCCCTGAAAAGAAATTCATTAGATGTGATATTTTTAGCTGTTGTGGCAACGTCGCCTTGCACAATAAGAGTAGTGGGAACATACATGATGCTAAAAATTCCAAACACCATCCAAATTGGATATAGTATCCTTAAAAAAGTTAGCGAACTTTGTTGCGACAGTTTTTCCATATTATTCGCTTCTAGCTTTATGCCACTTCCAGGCATACCAAACTATAAATGCAGTAGTTGTTATTTCTATAATGCTAAAGAAGGTGTAGTAGATTGTTGAAGATCCCAAAAACAATGTAGCAGTTTGTACAACAGTCATTATAAAGGCTGCAATTATATTTGCCCATCGGTTTAACCTAAAAACCAAAATCCGAGATAAAAGAACCATAACTATCGGAATTTCTACCAATAGGGATGCTCCTAATAAAAACCCTTGCGACATCTCTATACCTTCAACCCTTCCAGTTAAAAATTGCTTGAGCAAATTTGCATCCATCAGCCCAACAACGTCACAGTAAAGATAATTAAGACTTGCAAATATCCACAAAGTAGAAAGAAGAGTTTTCGTGTCAATTTTTCCTATTTTTGTTTGAAGCATTATTTAGATTATAGCGTAATAAGTAATTGAAATCATAGAAAATACGAGTCAGAATCTTCCTTGCTGCCGGACATGGATTCGAGTCACAAGTTCTCTCACTTCGTTCGAGCCTCGCGACCCCGCCTCACCGCCAATAGGCGGTTCCGGCCGTTCGAATCCTCTTATTCGTAATTCAGAAAAAGCTCAGGCGTTGAACCTGTACTTTTCCTGAGCTGCCGGACATGGATTCGAACCATGATGAAAGGATTCAGAGTCCTCTATCCTACCATTAGATGATCCGGCAAAAAATTAAAACAACTTCTTGAGCGCTTGTCTTCCTACACCTGATTTATAAAATCTCTCTTTTTGTCTTGCATCTTTATATGCTGTAAACTCTTCAATTTTTAATATTTTCCAAGGTTTAAATCTTTTTGTATAGTAACTTTTTCCACTGTTATGCTCGGTAAGCCTCCTTTGAATATTATCAGTACAACCTACGTAAGACTTGCGATAGTTTACGCTCTTTAATATATAAACAAACCACATATCCTACTCGCCTACGGCGAAGTCTCGCCTCTGGCGGACCATTAGATGATCCGGCATTGGCTGGAAAGTATGGTAATTGTACCTAAAAACGCTCAAAAATGCTATGTAGAGACGTAACAGTACGGATTACATTGGGATCTATATTTCCGCATGTTCATGTATGCTAGCATGCTAGCATACTAGTAAAATTGCTTGTTGACAAAAAAATAATGCAGATTTATTGTTAAGGCACATAGCTTATAGAGTTGCGGTAGTCCTAGTACGAGTTGCTCTATGTTAAAGGTAAGAATCCTCATCGCTGCGTTTCTTCTTCTGGTTTTATATCCCTTGTTGGCTTATCCACGATCTGTACAAGCATCTGTTTTCGGCAGCCTTATAAATAACGTCAAAAACTTCCTTCATCCGGAAAACAACTCATTACGGATGGAATCAAAGATTGCATTGGCACGGGGTGGAGATTTAAAGAAAAATGACCAGATAGACGCAGGTGACATCGTTACCTTTTCCTATACTATTACCAACGCTACAAAAAATTCATATAAAGCTGTAACGTTAAAAACAAATGTAAACACGAAGGAAGTAAGTGGTGTCACGAATGTACAAGGAACTTTGAATCTCGATACCAGTAAAGATACTATTTCTATTCCTTATCTCACTCTTAATCCCGGCCAAGTCTTAACTATCAGCTTTGACGCTCAGGTCAATTTTTATATTGACGCTGATCATCCTATCTCAACAGAAGCGGAGCTAGTTGATGAAAGTAATGCGTCGCTTGTGAAAGCCGAAAAGAAAGAAGTGACTGCAAAAAAAATGGAAATGGAGCGTTTCAATAAAGTCACCCATACAACAGAATGAAACAAGTATATAAAATTCTATCAGTTTTCTTAGCGCTCTTTTCTTTGTTCAGTTTTAGTCCTGCATCCGCAGAGGGAAACCCTTTTGTTCCTACTACCGATACAATGGGTACTGGACTAACTCCGATGATAGGCGGGGGATCACTCTTCAGTGCCTCACAAAACATTGCGAACTTTACCGATATTACCGGTGCATATTACGATTCATCTCTCAACAGAATTGTATTTATAGGAAAGACTGATGGATCTGGTCCTAAATTCAATAAAGACGACATGGCTGTTGCCATTCAGTCTATTTTCTTTAATGGTACGATGCCGAATGTTGATATCTCTGATGACCCCAATAACCCTTCAGGCCCCAACTCGGTTGTTACCTATACAGGGCCGATTAAAAATACGAATTTAGGAAGTGTTCTTTTTAACTCAGATTATAAATTAAAGCAGTACGTGATCGGCTATGACCCATCGAATGTAAAAATTACTTCTACAGTCCCTTCATATAAATCAGTCGTTGATAGATATGTAGCGCTGAATGGAAATCCTATCCCGGGAAACCAAACGAAGTTCCTTCTTTCTCCACAGAACGCCACCCTAAAAAACGCGACTGCGGAAAAGGCTTTTGTTTTCACAAATCTTTCGATGCAAGTAGTTCCTCAGCATCTCAACCCAGCTAACGATGTGAAATGGAATCAGGCAGCATCAGAATTTGCTACCGATCTTACGACGAATTACGATCAATATGCCCAGGAAACTGCCTCCCTCGCGCAGGCAAAGCAAATTGGGAAAATTGTCTCGATACTGAAATGGTTCTCAGATAAAAATATTTCCACAGATCTGCAGTGGGCACAGAACTATACTGCCCAAACTGCTTCTACGCCGACCTCTATTCAGAAAGTAAAGACTCCGGCATTTCCAAATGGCTATACCGCTCAAGGTCAAGTAAGCTATACGACTCCGAATACCTATATCCAGGATGATGGGATCGCAGCAAGTCTAAAGAGTTCATCACAGGCTGTATCGACTGCGAAAGAAGATATTACTTGGACATTTACGAATGGAGGGCAACAGTACCAGGCCGTTTCCGTCTCGGCGGAAGCATTTAAAAGTCTCGGAGGTTATGCAACAGCTATCGCAGATTTCTCGACCCCAATTGCGGGTGATTTAGCGCTTTCATTTGTGCGAACCTATTCATCATTCGATAATGGTCAGAGTGGAATGGGAATCGGTTGGGATTTCTTGCCGGCAAGAATCTATCCGAATTCAACACTACAAGATCTCGATGTTATTACCTGTAACAATATTTTGTATTTCTCCAAACTAGCGATAGATACCGATTTCGGACACGAGACATTTACCTTTAATTGTCCGGCCGGATACACCCCCGATGATCCTTCATTTCACTCGAAACTCACCCAGAATCTGGATGAATCCTTCACCGTAACATCCAGTGATCAAACAAAAATCTTCTTTAACGTAGATTTTCAACTCACAGCGATCCAAGATAAGAATGGAAATAAAATTAACTACTCTTACGATGGATCAGGCAAGCTCACCAGCATTGCAGATACGAAAAGTCATCAACTTACTATTTCATATAACCCTCAAAACCTTATCTCCCAAGTTACTGATTGGTCGGGTAGAAAGGTCGAATACCTCTACGATACAAACGGTCGACTAACTGGCGTTAAAGATCCAAATGGAAATACGACAAATTATACTTATGATAGTAACTCCAGATTGCTTACGATAACTGATCGGACAGGAACGCTAGTGCTAACGAATACCTATAACCCTGATGGGAGAATCTCTACCCAGAAGGATGCTGCAGGGCTCGTAAAAACAAATAGCTTCGATACGACAAATAAGCTGATAACACAAACAGATACAAATGGGAGAACAGTGAAAACGACGTACGATTCGAAATCTCGTATACTACAGCAGACTGATGCTCTTGGCAAGAGTATGCTCTATACATATAGTGCTGAAGCAGTTCCTCTGACACAAACTGATAAAAATGGAGTTAAAACAATCTTCACCTACGATTCTCGTGGTAATGTAACGTCTGTTACCTTTCCTGATAATAAATCCGCTACCTATACATATGACAATAATAATCGGATCACAAAAGTAATAGATAATCGGTATGAACCCACACCAAAGCAAGTAGACTATACGTATGATACAAGCGGTAATCAAACACAGAAGTCTGAAGCAGGTATTATTACAAAATTCACTTATGATCCGACAGGAGAGATGCTTACCTTTGTAGATCCGTTAAACCGAACTACAACTTTCACCAGAGATACATTAGGTAATAAGTTGACGGAGAAGGATCCTCTTAATAATGTAATAACTTATGAATATGATCCACTAGGTAGGCTTAAAAAAACTACGGATGCTGATGGGAGACTGTTCTCGCAAGCCTATGACAATAATGGCAATATTTTGACGTTAACGAACGCAGCAGGAATAACCACAAATGTCTATGATAAAGAAAATAGGTTGCTGAAAGTGACGTTTGCCAACAATTCTGTTTACCAATATGGGTATAACCCATCTGGGTCTCTTATATCAGTTATCGATCCACTTAATAGTGTGACTTCGTATGGATATGATATATATCAAAATCTTACTACACAGACTGATGCACTCAATCGATCCATAACATACGATTTCGATCAACTCAATAGACAAATGCAAGAAAAAACGGCGCTTAATAAAGTACTTAAGTGGGAGTATGACGCAAATGGTAATGTAACAAAACGAGTGGATGCATTAAATAGATCGACGTCGTATCAATACAACGCATTCAATCGTTTAATAAAAGTAACATATCCAGATGCAAAAACTGTTACTCATGAATACGACAGTAGAGGAAATAGGATAAAGATGATCGATACTATGGGCACATCAACATATATATATGACAACTTTGATAGACTTACACAAGTGACGAATCCCTTCAATAAGACCATAAAGTATGAATACGATAATGCAGACAATCTCATCAAATTGACATATCCAGATAATAAAGTAGTCACATACACATACGATAACAACAATCGTATGCTTTCAGTAAAAGATTGGAATAATAAGATAACGACCTATACATATAATAAAAATGGCTCTCTCGCAACACGAGTCTATCCAAATACAATTAGTACAAAATACACTTATGACAGCGCAAATCGAATTATTGATGTCGAACATAAGAAAGGTACGAAAATCGCAATGAAGCTTACATACCTTCGTGATTCAGTGGGAAATGTGACGAAAGTCACACCAATCGGATCTTTCATGTCAATTCCTCATCCTACTACTTACACTTACGATGCGTTAGGGAGAGTTACTGCACAAGCTTCAGAAGATCGTGAAGGCAATAAAGTATATACCTACGATAAAGTGGGAAATATGTTAGTAAAAAGTAATGAGGCTGGCACACCAATTCCATTTACATATGATGCTGATAATCGACTACTCACTAAAAAAGATCCGACTTTCGGAACATTTACTCAGACGTATGATGATAATGGAAACTTGATTGTACGAAGAGATGTAAATTCGGTTAAGAATCTTACTTATGATTTCGATAATCGACTGACAAAATATGGGACAGACACGTTTAGATATGATGGGGATGGGAACAGACTAGAGTATATGCAGTCATTTCCAAAACGTTTTGTGAATGATGTTTCAGGTCAACTATCACGAGTTCTCGTAGAGACTGATGAAGATAACACAATAGAAAATTGGATAGTATATGGACTTGGAGTTGTGAGCGAAGGAGACGCCACTGCTGGATGGCGAGAGTATTATCTTGAAGATGGGTTGGGGAATTCTAAGGCATTGACCAGTTCAAGCGGTCTTAGCAATAGAATTGCTTATTACGAAGCCTTCGGAAATATAGAATGGGGAGATGAAAATACCTATGGATTTGATGGGCAGGAATTTGATGATACGACAGGTCTTAATTATATGCGAGCTCGTTATTATGATTCATCAATTGGTAGATTCATCACAAAAGATCCAGTTAAGGGCATACTGACTAATCCGCAAACACAAAATGCGTATGCGTTCTCACTTAATAATCCGGTAAACCTTTCGGATCCATCCGGAGAAATTGCTTTTGTCCCTGTTTTACTTGTTGCATGGGGAATTGCTGAACTGGGGCTTACCGCTGCAGATCTTTATGACCTTGCAAACACGTTACAAGACCCTAACGTAAGTACTTATGACAAAGCTTGGAGCGGAGGCTTGGTTACTTTGGGAATCCTCGGTCCTGGAGCTGGATATGGAAAAGGACTTAAAGTTGGTAAGCATATTCTTGGTCAGCTGTCGAGACGTGGATGGTCAAACAAGCTCATAAAAGAAACCATAAGTAATCCTGCAAGGACTCTTAAAGTGCACGACGTAAGACATCTACCGGGAGGCGGCAAGCGAAATGATCCGGCGACTGCTTTTATCAGAAAAGATGGAAGTTATGTTATAAGGAATGATAAGACAGGTGATATAGTACAGGTTAGTGATAGGAGTGATCCTAACTGGAAAGCTCCCTGGGATAAATGATCTCCATTATGAAAACTGAAGAACTGATAAAAAAAAAGTATGGAAAACTTGCAGTTACCGAAAAGGCAGGAGAGTTACTGTTTCGCTGGCCAGACGCTCTTAAAGTAATTGATGAAATTGATAATCAGGGAAAAATAATTTCAGGAATGAATTTTTGGGCACAGAGAGATAATAGTATTATTGAAGTGAATTCCACAGATTACTCCGATATTAACGAAGGACCAGAGGCTCACAAAAAAACGATTGAAGCAGCCAGAACTTTGATAAAAGACGAACTTCCTGATACTGCAGATTATGTCTCCTTTATAGTCAGTGGAAGCTAAATTTTAAAACTTGGCCGAGAATTACAAGCTGATACTGAATTTTCCATGATAGGTAAGTGAATCTGTTTTCTCTTTTTTTGTTATAATGCAGCTATGAGTAAGCTCATCTCAACGAATCCAGGAAAAAACTACGAAGTCCTCGGCGAAGTGCCATTTTCTACAGAGGAAGAGGTAAAAGAGAAAATAAAAAAGGCACAACATGCAAAGAAGAAATGGAAAGAGCTAGGCCTAGAAGGAAGAATAAAAGCTCTTCGAAAAGTTGTTGAAGCGATTTCTGAAAAACAAGAAGATCTTGCTGTTATCGCAACGAAAGAAATGGGAATGCCTATCTCTAGTAGCAGAGCCGATGTGAAAGACGCAGTTAACCTTTTCACCTGGTATTTAGATAACGCTGAGAAGTATCTTTCTCCGGAGAAAGTATATGAAGATGAAACAAGTGTTAATACTGTGTATTATGAGCCATTAGGTGTAGCAGCTGTCATTTCTCCATGGAATTTTCCATTATCTAATTTTGTTTGGGGTGCTGGGCAGAATTTAATTGCAGGAAATACCATCGTTTTTAAGCATTCAGAAGAATGTCCTCTCTTTGGTAAATTACTTGAAGAAACTATAAATAGTACCGGTCTGCCGGAAGGAGTTTTCTCTGAAGTCTACGGTGATGGAAAGTTGGGAGATTTTTTGGTTCATCAAGAGATAAATCTGATTAGTTTTACTGGAAGCACACAGGTAGGCAAGTATTTATATAAGCTGGGAGGAGAAAAATTTATCAAAGTAGTCTGTGAGTTGGGAGGCTCTGCTCCGGGTATCGTTTTTGCTGATGCAGATATCGAAATTGTCACTGAGTTTGTCTATGGAAATCGTTTCGTTAACTGCGGCCAAGCTTGTGATGCGTTAAAAAGATTGATTGTTCATGAAAGTATCTTTGATGAAGTCGTCGAAAGACTGAAGAAAAAAATTGAGTCAGTCAAAGTGGGAGATCCAGAAGACGAAGAAACAGAAATAGGGCCCTTGGTTGCAAAAAGGCAGTTAGAGCTACTGGAAGAACAGGTGAAAGATGCTGTAGAAAAAGGGGCGAAAATTATTACAGGTGGCAAGCGTGTAGAAGGTCTGAATGGTGCATATTACGCACCAACGATTCTGACCAATCTCACAAAAGAGATGCGTGTCTGGCAAGAAGAAGTCTTCGGTCCGGTTTTACCAATTGTCGCTTTTGACACAGATGAAAAAGCGGTACGCATGGCGAATGATACAAAGTACGGACTAGGTTCATATCTCTACACAAAAGATAAAAAGAAAGCATTGGAAGTCGCGTCGCAACTAGAAGCGGGTATGGTAAGTATTAATACTGCAAGCTATATTCATCCTTGTAGTCCGTTTGGCGGCTATAAAGATTCAGGTATTGGTCGAGAACATGGAAAATTCGGCTTTGCAGAAGTAACACAAGTAAAGGTAGTTGCAACAGAGAAATGAATGAGCAACAGTTTACAAACTGGCTTGATGCCTTAAGAAGTGTATGGGAAACGAAAAAACCAGGAGATATTGTTAATTTATGTGCAGATACATTTCTTTGGTACGAAACTCCGTTTCACGATCCCATAACAACGAAGAAAGCACTACTGAAAGATTGGGAATCAATACTCCAGCAAGAAAACATAGCATTTTCATACGATATTTTAAGTGTTAATAGCACATTCGGTATCGCAGAATGGGAAGCAGATTTTACGAGACTTCCGTCTCATGAGAAAGTTTCGCTTTCGGGCATTTTCAAGATCTTACTCGATAAAAATGAGAAATGTGTGGAGTTTCATCAATGGTATAACACAAAATAATGGATGATAAACAGTTTCTACGATTAGCTATCGACCAAGCAAAAAAATCCGTCGAAAAAGGGGGATTTCCTGCTGGTGCTGTCCTGGTAAAGGATGGCCAAGTGATTGCAGAAGGGATAAGCATCGGCTTTACGCTTCTGGATCCGACAAGTCATGCTGAGGTTGCTTGTATTCGGGAAGCATGTAGAAAACTAAAGACAGTAGATCTTACCGGTGCGACTCTCTATGCATCATTACAGTCTTGTGTCATGTGTTTTTCTGCAGCCAACTGGGCGGGAATATCCCGCATAGTATTTGGTTGCAAGAAAAATCAGGAGATGGTTTCAAAAGCGTTTTATGAAGGTACTACTGACACTGAAATACTTAATAAAGAAAATAATAGACAGATTGAAGTGGTTTACCTCTCAGGTTTTGAGCAAGAAATAAAGGAACAAATAAGTAAATGGGAAAAGCAGTTCTCATGAGACTAAAATGACCACTCTTCCGGGTAGACGAAATAAGGATCAAATCTCCTTCTAGGCCTCTCTACGTGGTATAATGATTTTATGAGGATGATTAGCATGAGTTCGATACTACTTACTTATAAAGGTAAGGTGTTACTAATGCATCGAGATATGAGTGCGATTGTCCAAACTGATTGGTGTCTCATAGAAGGAAAAAAAGAGAAAAATAAATCATTTGAGGATTCAATTTCACGAACTGTTGAGAGAGAAATTAATATTATTCTGACAAGAGTAGCGCTTATTTCAAGTTCAATGTCTGAAAATATGAAGAAGCATTTTTTCCATTCTGAGTTAACCGACGCAGATGTGAATAATATACGACGAGATGAAGGACAGACGTTGCAATTTTTTACGATACGGGAGTTAGAAAAACTTTCATTAACATCCGATACAAAAGCATTCGTATCACAACACAGAGACTTCCTGGAAAGCGTACAGAACTAGCACTTTTGCACGACCCAATCCTTCACAAACTTTCAACATATTAGAGCTATGTTAGATACTAAAAAATCATTACGCATGCTACCGATTCACCTGATAAATCCAAGAGCTGATAAAGAGCGATCTATTAACGTGGGTGAAGAGCTTGAGTCATTGATTAAAACACTCGGGGGAGAAGTCGTCGATCGAATAGTCCAGAAACTCGATAGCCCGGATAATGGGACGTATATCGGGAAAGGGAAAGTACGGGAAGTTACTGAAAGAATAAAAGAAAAAGATATCGATGTGGTAGTTTTAAATGCCGCAGTAAAACCTCGTCAAGTACATGCGCTGAAAACTGCATTCCAAACAGTAAATCCTCAGATCGATGTCTGGGACAGAATAGATCTTATTTTACATATTTTCGATAAGCATGCAGTTACATCAGAAGCAAAACTTCAGATAGAACTGGCTCGTATGCGTTACATGGGTCCTCGTATTTATGGCATGGGCTACGTCATGTCGCAACAAGGAGGGGGTATCGGAACATTGGGAGTAGGAGAGACAAATACCGAACTGATGAGGAGACACTGGAGGAATGAAATAAAAAAAGTCGCTGACCAACTGGAGAAAATTAGTAAAAATAGAGAGCAACAGTTAGAACAAAGAAAGCGCTCAGGTTTTAAAACAATATCGATAGTCGGCTATACGAACGCAGGAAAAAGTTCTCTTTTTAATCTCTTGACCGGTAAAAAAATGCTTGTAGAAAATGTTCTTTTTGCCACTCTTGATAGTACGGTCGGGAAAATGTATATTCCGCAAATACAACAAGAAGCTCTGGTAACCGATACGATAGGGTTTATTCGTAACTTGCCACCCAGACTTATCAGTGCATTTAAATCGACGCTTATTGAATCAATTCACGCTGATATCTTAATCCATGTGATCGATATGTCGGATGCTGAGTATCAGATAAAAATAAATGTCGTTAACGATATTCTCCGTGAGTTAGGAAGAACGGTAGAGGATTCAATCTATGTCTTTAATAAAATTGACCAGGTAGAAAACGTCGATAAAGATGTGATGGAAAGAATCTATGGACAGTACTCACCCCTTTTTATCTCAGTCAAGACAGGAGAAGGAATAGATACTTTACGAGAAAGTATCGCAGCTCGTCTTGTTACAGACACGAGAAAAAAAACAGTTACTACTCCTTAAATCCTTTTACTAACACTTCTTTTTCCTGATGGGTGCGGTGTCGTAGTATATATTCTTTCTTCAGAGCGTCGCTTTTTGTTTCGAACTGTTCATAGTACATGAGTTTTACCGGGCGTCTGGTTTTTGTGTACTTGGCTCCGTTTCGAAGTACGCCGTTATGAGCCTTGATGCGTTTTTCTAAATCATTGGTAACACCGGTGTAATAAGTCGTATCACTACACTTGAGAATATAGGTGAAGTAGGAAATAATTTTAACCATAATCTAATAGATGATAATTGATCGATATTTTACAGTCAACACTCCATAGAAAGATAAACATGAGAGTACATGTCAGGTTTATTGCGGGTTATTACCCTTGAGGCCGTGCTTATTAAAAACGTTTTTTCGAAGACTTCTCTAGTACTTCTTACCCCGAATCTTGCTAATACTCTACATATGTAGTAAAAATATAGATGTGGACAGTTTACAATACCCTTTACATAAAGCCTTACAATCGTTAATCTTCGGTATTGACATATATATTTACAAATATATTGACAATTGAAGCTAGAAAGAGTATACTATGCCTATGTTTGAGCCTAAATTCAACTTTACCCTAAAGATCGTGAATCAGCTCTCGCTGATAGAGCGCTTATACGGTCAAATTACCACCGAGCGCCTCATTCCCTCCCTCTCGGTTAAGCTCGCCCAAGAGAATCAAATACTCGCCACCCATCACTCAACCAGTATTGAAGGGAACCCCCTTTCTCCTATGGATGTGACAAATATCATCCTTGGTGATCAGATACCTGTGACCAAATCAGAAAAAGAGGTACGAAATTACTTCTCTGTTTTAAATATGATTTTTATCTTAGCGAAAAAAAGAGAGCCCGTTACGGTGGAACTTACCGAGAAACTGCATCATGAATTGATGAAAGATATCGAGAAGAAAGATCTTGGGACAGTTCGAGACGGCCCTGTTTTTGTCGGGCATAGGACACAGACCGAGATAGTCGTAAAACATAATCCGCCATACCATACGGCAAAGGAGATTAAAGCAGCGCTTACCGATCTCTATACCTGGCTTATGGCAGAAGACGAGATGCATCCTCTGATTAAAGCGGGGATTTTTCATCATCAGTTCGCCTATATCCACCCGTTTTTTGACGGAAATGGACGGCTGGCACGTATTCTGACAGCATACTATCTACTTCTGAAGCAGTATGAGATCGTCAAGTTCTTTATTATCGATGACTACTATGATGTTGACAGGCATCTCTATTCAGATACACTGCATACTGCTGATACGGGAGAAACAACAGACTGGCTGGAATATTTCTTAGAAGGCTTAGCCTACTCTCTTCAGGCTGCACTCGCGCGTATTACCGATCTTAAGAAGAACAATCTTGATGATGTGACCGGGGAGAAACGAGTTATGGTCACAAATAGAGAGGAAGAAGTCCTGCATATTGTGCTTGATAAAAAAGCCATAAAAACATCTGATATTCTAGATGCGCTACAAGTTACCAGACAACAAGCACATGCACTCGTCGCATCGCTTGTCCGAAAGGGTCTGCTTGAAAAATTCGGAAAAACGAAAACCAGTTACTACAAACTGCATTCTCAAAAGGTATAAACAATGAAAAAACAGAAAACAGAGCCACTGGTGTTCGTAATCCATAAGCACGACGCTACCTCACTCCATTATGACTTTCGTCTCGAAATAGGTGGCGTTATGCCATCGTGGGCAGTGCCGAAAGGGCCAAGCCTGGATAACACGGTAAAGAGGCTTGCCATGTCGACCACGGATCATGCAATGGAATATAGAAACTTTGAAGGAGTTTTGCCTGAAGGGAAGTACGGTGCCGGTCCTGTCATGATCTGGGATGAGGGGACGTATACGCCTGAGATAGAAGTAGAGAAGGGTGTCCGCAAGGCCATAGAGGATAGGAAAGAGGGAGAGCAGGTCATGAAGGACGGTATGAAAAAAGGTGAGATAAAGTTTATCTTGCATGGGAAGAAGCTGAAAGGCTCATTTGCCTTAGTCAAGACAAAGAACTTTGGTCCGAAAAATGCCTGGCTTTTCATTAAACACAACGATAAGTTTGTGGTGAAAGGTTATGACGCCAAGGAAGATGATACATCTGCACGGTCGAAAAAGTCTCTAAAAGAAATCGAGGCCAATCAAGGCTAGTTTTTTAGCTCTGCAATATCCTATAGAGTTGCAATTACCCTCATTTTTTGCTATACTGCCCACTTCATGCAAAAATCCATACAGATTGCGCGTGTACTCGTTCTCAGCCTAGCCGTCTTTTTTTGTAGCGGGTTTATCCATACCGCCTCTGCAAGCACGATTCTTTCCCCAAAAGTAGTTACCAAAAACCCTCTTTCCAAGGCAGCAATTCAGATAAATAAAGTATCATATACGTCCTCAATTGAGAAAATGGTCACTTCAAAGGTATTTCTTACCAGTGTTAAGGTTGCGGAAGTGAAGGAAAAGAAGGTTGCAGCACAGCCTGTTTCGGTTCCACAAATTTCTCCACAATCTGAGCCTAGCGGAGCAGGGTTAAGTGCTGATGTACTGTTTACCATGATAAATGAGCACAGGGCTAAAATAGGCCTTCCGGCATATATAAAAAACGATGAACTTTGCTCAATTGCAGCTTCACGAGGTCCTGAGTTGTATGGCGAGATCTTTGTAACCTATTCTATGCACGCAGGGCTTTACAAGAGAAATCTTCCATACTGGATTACCGAAAATATGATTCATCAAAAGACAGAAGCGTTAGCCATGCAGTGGTGGCTTAACTCGCCTGTTCACAGAGCTGCAATAGAAGGTAACTATACTTATAGCTGTGGTACGTGTGTCGGATATAGCTGTGAGCAGCTTTTTACCAGTTTCCAGTCCAAATACCCGCAAGCTACGACGACAACTCCAGCCTTATCTACTCCTACTCCCCAAGCAATATAACATTGATCGTCGTCTCGTACCGTTTTAGACAAATTTGTGCTAAGATAGCCCATAACATCAAGCAGAAATAGACGTACTGTTATTTCTGTATTTTTTATGAGTAATGAAGCAAATCGAGGTCCGTTAAGACGCCGTGTAGGTGCACTGGCAGGTTTGGCTTTAGATAGAACACTTCCAAGTCGAAGAGCAGCACGAAGAGATGCTCTTCATACTTCAACTGGTGTTGATCAACCGACTGATACCCCTTCTGGTGAACAGCTTAATGGAAGAGAATATGCGGACTGGTTCAGAAGTCCGGTTATGGTCCTTGTCGAGACTCCCCAAGTAATTGACTCATTCGTTGACAATAATTTGAAGAAAAAGCTTGATGGGGCAAAACAAACGCTATTTGGAGGCTATGCAGATGCTGTTAGAACAGAGCTGGGGTATGAACCTGTTATATGGCATGGAAAAGGAAGTATAACAGGAGCATTACTTCATGAAATAGTGCCGGGTAAGGAAAAAGAAAATACTACAGATTATGGTGTTGTACTTAACCCGGTTTATATTGGGAAGCCCACAGATCGAGCGCGTGAGATAATGCGTGAGATCAAACGAGTTGAAGATGAACGAAGAGAAAATAACCAAATACCTCTCTTTCTCGATGTTGAAGCCAGGAAAGAACTATTACACGGTCTTCGCGATCAATTACCACAAGTAGTTTTCCCATACCTTCAGACTGTAGGAGGAAAGGCTTTGGATGATGTGGGTTTAAGTGATCAAGCAAAAAATAATTTTGTGAACGTCGTTTTCGTTGATGACGAGACTGAAGAAATAGCAAATTTGCCATTTCATTGGCAGCAAGCATGGGGTTGGTTTGAAATGGGAAAATATGGATCATTTAAATCAGTGACTGTTCGCTATCGTGAAACTGATGATGGTGTTGAATATGCTACCCCTATGCTTCATACATTAGAAGGCGGTCATATAGCACTTTCTCCAGAAGATATGGTGAAGCAACTAGGTGTGTATGGTTCTGCACTCGAAACTGGTGGTTCAGACGTGAGGGAAGATATTCCTGAGATTCCTCGAGATGCATGGGAGAATTCTGCAGGTGTTAAAGGATTGAAGAGGCTTGGAAAGTTTTTAGGAAAACATAGACTAATCTCTCCCGGTATAGAGGTTGACGATCTTGTGTCACGAGATGATGACAGTAATCGTTTATTAAAGATTGTGAGTAAGGTACGAGAACGCAATGAAATAGCCAGAGATCTGCGAAAAAAAGCAGCAGGATATGCAAATCAGCAAGAGGGTGCCTATGAAGTTTTTGATCCTGAGTTAATGCAGTATCTTGTCAGCGTAACAGGTAAATGGGGAGCAGTCAAAACAGATCTTACATCAAACGACATTGTTGCAGTTATTCCAAATCCAGCAGATCCGACAAGGGTCTTTATCATTCGTGTGGAAGGGATCGAGCCAAAAGGGCCATCGGTTGAAGCACGTGAATTCGTCGGGCCTATTCATGAATTCGCGACGAGCACGGCCGAAAAGTATAAAGACTTAAAAATAGTCGCAAAGCGAGTAGAGGGAGGCTATAAGTATCTTGAGGAAGGAGAGATTGTTGAAGAAAAGGATCTTCGTGAGCTCCGCGCCATCATGGGTGTAGTCCACATGCACAGAGACTATGATGAACTACATTTACCAACGGGAGATGAAGTTATTGAGGTTACGCTTGAGGATGATATGGTTGTAGGTTGTGGTGTTGATCTTATGGAGGAGAAAAGTAGGATGGCGATGGAAAAGGCAGCAAGACTTTGGATTGAAGGCGGAAGAAAGGCCAAATTCGCTGTTTTTAAGGTTGCTCGTCATGGTGTTAATATTTTTACCTTCCCAACTCCAGGAGAAGACGGAGTAATTCCCGATTACGCCTTTCAACATTTTGAAGAGATGGTAGAGAGGGAGCATGATAACCTTAGGCTTCTCCATACCGTAAGGCAAGAAAAACGTCCCGTCGAAATTTTCAAGGACGAACAACTAGCAGCCTAGAGTATGAAATTTGTGGTATAATACCCTTCAAGATGGATGTACTTCCCCAGTTACTACTTATCGTAGTGTTAGTTCTCTTAAATGGCTACTTTGTAGCCTCGGAGTTCGCTTTGGTCGCGGTCAGAAAAACCCGAATCGACGAGCTCGTACGAAAGAAAAATAGAGCAGCCAAGCTCGTCCAGGTGGCAATAGAAGATATGGACACCTATATCTCTGCTACACAGCTTGGAATTACGATAGCCAGTCTGGCTTTAGGATGGGTGGGTGAGCCGGTCGTAGCCAGACTCATAGAGCCATTTTTCTCTTTTCTTCCCAGGGAAGGAGCATTTTTTACTTCACACGTCTTAGCATTTATTATCGCTTTTATTATCATTACCGTACTTCATATTGTTTTCGGTGAGGTAGCTCCGAAAAGTCTTGCTCTGCGACGTTCTGAAAAGACAGCTCTTTTTGTGACGGCGCCACTGATCGCATTTACAAAACTTTTTAAGCCATTTATATGGTTTTTACATACTGCGGGAAATGTAGTCCTTCAGGTTTTTGGTATTGAAGCACAAGGTGGCATACAAGCCGCTCATTCGGAAGAAGAAATAAAGATGATTTTGGCACAAAGTGGTGAAGAGGGAATGCTTGAGAAAGCAGAGATTGAGATGGTTTATAACGTTTTTAAATTAGGTGATATACCGGTGAAGCAGATAATGATTCCGCGAACAGATGTTATAGCCTTTAATGTTGCGCTTACATTAAAAGAAGTTATCAAGCGAATAAAGCGATATGGTCACAGTAGATATCCCGTGTATGAAAATTCCATTGATAACATTATGGGTTTTATTCATGTAAAAGACGTCTATCCTGAAGTTGGAAAGTCAAAAAAAGATCCGAAGCTTTCAGAGCTGGGTATTATTCGTGACATTATCCATGTGCCTGAGACAAAACGTGCTGATGATGTGCTTATCGATATGCGCAATAAACGAATTCATTTGGCTGTCGTGAATGATGAGTACGGCGGGACAGCAGGATTGATTACTCTTGAGGATATTGTTGAGAGCGTTGTCGGAGAAATAGGAGATGAGTTTGATAAACCGCTGAAAGAGATACGAAAAGAATCTGATGGAAGTTTTTTGGTCGAAGGATTAGTTCCAATAGAGAAAGTCCAATCGAAGTTTAATCTTGCTTTACGAGGACAAGGGTACACGACGATTGGTGGTCTTGTCTTCGGTCTTTTAGGACGGGAGCCGAATGTCGGAGATGAAGTTCAGCTGGGGAATATTGTTTTCCGAGTTGAGAAACTTGATCGCAAACGAATTAAAACACTTCGTCTCACAAAAGAACGTCGACGATCTACAAAGTAACTTTTTTCACAATCCTCTTCCACCTTTAGGGTTCCCCTTATACGTTTCCTATCCGTGTGCTGGTATCGGCAATGTTCTTTCGGAATCCTTACCGTTTTTTAGTTGTATCTTAAATGTTGAGATGTACTATGTAAGTATATTTTCAGAGGGAGGTGAGTTATATGGCAAAAGGTACAAGTGCAAGAGGCTTTGCATCTATGGATGAAGCCAAGCAACGAAGTATTGCAAGTAAGGGTGGAAAAGTAGCACATCAGCGAGGTACTGCTCATCAATGGACATCAGAAGAAGCGCGGGAAGCAGGAAGAAAAGGAGGAAGAGCGCGACATAATAAAAAATAGTTGCGTACTACCCTTCCATGTAAAGCGCAGGGAAAATACCCGTAATGGGTATTTTTCTGTGAGATTGAAGGGAAAAAATATCTTCTATCAAATCTCTTACTCGCCTTTAGATAATCTCTTACTGTTGAGTAGCATACTAATAACTAACAAAAAGAAAGGGGGTGAACATATATATATATGGCAGATAATAAAAAAACAATTGGTCCAGTTGCGGCAGGTATCGCTGGCGGCATCGCAGGAGCGGTAGGAGCTGCGGCGGCGATAGCGTTAACAAATGAAAAAAATCGAAAGAAATTGAAAAAAAGCGCAGCCGAACTGAAGCAGTGGAGTAATAAGACCATGAAAGACTGGCGGAAAACTGCAGAAACGACCGGGAAAGACGTTGCTGAAACAGTCGACAAAGCCCTGGATGCAAAGGAAGACACAAAAAAACATGTTGCGCGTGCAACACAACGATAGTAATATCCTTAATAAAAATAGGTGGACAATTGCACAGTCCACTTATTTTTGGTGGTGAACATGAGATGAAGGTTTGAAGATGGAGGAAGAGTTAAATAAAGTTATTCTGGAGAAGTTCTTCTTGGTTGTTGAGGAGCGATTCTTGTTTTAATTTGGCAAAGTCATTAATAATGATGTGTTTACCGTCTTTGGCGATAATTCCTTTATTTTCCAGTTTTTTCATCTCAATAGAAGTTGTTTCTCGAGTAATACCGATTAAAGTGGCTATGTCTTTATGGGTAAGGGGGACTGATATAATTACTTTTCCACCACGATCCTCACCGAATCTTCGTGCACAAATAAGAAGCGTCGCAGCGACTTTGGTATATGCTTTACTCCATATCATATACTCCATACGAGCGAGTAAGCCGTCATATCGATCCATAACTCTTGTTGAGAGAGTAAAAAAGATTTCCGGCTGGCCTTTAATATACTCAATAAATTGTTCTGTAGGGGCTTTATAAACCTCAAGTGGCGTCAACGCTTCTAGGTAGTAAATACTGGGAAGGTTATTTAGCCCATAGGTCATCGGAAAAAAATCCCCTGGCTTGAGAATGATAAGCGTTAATTCTTCTCCTTCTTCGGAGATTCGGTAGGCTCTCAGAAAACCATTCTTTATGTAATAGATATGTTTTTTGATATCATCTGATCTTAAAACAAGCTCTCTTTTTTTAAAAAATTGATGTAAATATGAGCTAAAAAATGACTCAATTTGGTCATTCATATTGAGTCTATGGTATAGGCAGCGAATGATAGGCAAATAAGGAAAGTGTAAGAAATCAATAAGAATGTGATAAAAATGTCGAATTAGCAGTATAATCTATTACTATCAGCGTATGGAAAATATCTTAGAAAAAATAAATAAGGCGGCGTTGAAATTTCTTACTCCTCTGAGTGAAGAAGAAATGTATAAAACGATCGTTGAAGAAGGAACAAAACTTATCGATGCCGAATACGGCTCTATTTTTTTGGAACGAAATGGTGCCCTACAGCGAGTCTATGCGTCATCTCCCTTATTTTATGGAGTGAAGATCAATAAAGACGGCTATGTCTATAAAACCTACCAATCGAAAAAACCAATTGTAGGTACAGCAAAAAATTTGGAACGTATCTTTCCTGAAATTGCCTCACTACATCTCAACTCTGTTATTCTGATGCCCTTATCATATAAGGAGGAGACCTTGGGAGTTTTAACAATTTACTCAGTAAAGGATGCACATTTCACAAATAAAGAATTACAGATCCTCCGCCTTTTCGGTTCTATGGCCAGTCTCGCTATTCGAAAAACAGAGCTCTATCAGGAAACAAAACATGCGCTGGAAGTTCGTGATCGATTTATTTCACTAGCGTCACATGAGCTTCGCACACCGCTCACTTCGATTAATGGGTATATTCAGCTGTTACTGAGTAGAGTGAAAGATAAAGATACTCTTGACGCGAAATGGATAAAAGAACTGTACGCTGAAAGCATACGGCTGACCAATTTAGTAAAAGAGTTGCTTGAGATCAATAGGGTTAAGACAGGGCAGCTTCACTTTACATTTCAGGAGTCTCATCTGGAAAAGATCCTTCTGACTGCGATAGAGCGATTAAAACACCTGTATCCTGATAGAACTATTCTATATACATCGACACGTAAGACAGAAAAAGATAGTGTTATAGGTGATCCTGATAAACTCTTGCAGGTCTTCAGTGCTATTTTGAGTAATGCGATAAAGTTTTCACCTTCTAGTTCACCGGTGAAATTGCAGTTATCCTTCAAAAGGCCTCATTTTATCATTTCCATAGAGGATGAAGGAAAAGGGATTCAAAAAAAAGAAATACAGCAAATTTTTGAAGGGTTCTATAAGGGTATCGATAATATGCAAGAAGGATTTGGCGTAGGACTTCTTCTTTCACGACACATTATTGAGTCACATCAGGGATCAATAAATATTGAGAAAAGTGAGAAAGAGGGAACAAAAGTACTTATCCGACTGCGAGAGTCAGAGTTATAGACGTTTTATTCTTTTATAACGTAACCAAATCCCCGAACAGAATGAAGCAGTTGTTTCTTATGTCCCGAATCAATTTTTTTCCGAAGGTATCCCATATAGACATCAACGACTCGTGTTTCCACATCGGTTGAGTAGAGCCATATTCTGTTGAGGATCATCTCACGAGTAAGAATTCTCCCTTTATTACTCATTAAGTATTGGAGTAGTTTAAATTCCTGAGGTGTTAACTGAATAAGTTCCCCGTTCCGCTTTACTTGAAGTGTTTTACTATCAAGTTCAAGATCTGAGACACTGAGAACACTATCTGCTGCATCAGTTCTTCGTAGTCTCGCTTTTATTCTCGCTAAAAACTCATCAGCAACGAATGGTTTTGTTATGTAATCATCTGCACCCAAATTGAGTCCCTGGACGATATCTGTAATACTGTCTTTTGCCGTTAAGATGATGACGGGAAGTTCGGGGTATTTTTTGCGCAGCTCTAAGCAGACTGCCTCGCCGGACATATTTGGAAGGCCGAGATCCAGAACAAGGATATCCGGTTGCATCTTTTTAACAGCCTCGAGTGCTTGAATACCATCTGAGGCTACCTGAACAGAGTAACCATTATCTAAAAGTAGTTCTTTTAAGTACTTTTGGAGGCCTTTATCGTCTTCTACAATGAGTACAGTCTGAACCATAGCGTCGTGATTATAGCAACTATCCATTATTACTACAACCATCTGGCTTACAGCAGAGAAAGAATCGTTCTATCTTATCTCTTACGCAATTTTCTCTTTTCTCTTAAGTAATACCTTTATGATGAGTCTATGAAAATTGCACAAATTGCTCCGATTATCGAACAAGTTCCTCCGGTAAAATATGGTGGAACTGAGAAAATCATCTCTGTTTTGACAGAAGAGTTAGTAAAGAGGGGACATGAGGTGACACTTTTTGCCAGTGGTGACTCAAAAACAGCTGCGTTATTATCTGCCGTGTATCCCATACATCTAAGAAAGGCAAATGTCGAGAATATTTATGGACCTAATGTTTGGTCACTGTTAAACGTAGGAATGGCCTATCAGAGACAGGAAGAATTCGATATAATTCACGATCACAATAGTCAGAATAATCCTGTGAGTCTTCCTTTAGCGAACCTCGCAAATGTTCCAGTCGTTATGACGTTACACGGACCACTTTATAATGGTTATAACAAAGCATTTGAGTTTTATAGAAAACCCTATCTGGTAACTATTTCTAAACACCAAGCAGATCCGGCACCGGATCTTAACTATATTGGAAATGTTTATCATGGACTGCATATGGAGAAGTATCCTCATTCGCAGGAGCATGATGGGTATTTGCTCTTTGTCGGAAGAATTCATATTGAAAACGGCGTTGAAGAAAAGGGACTTCATCATGCAATCGAAATTGCACAGATGACCGGTATGCCGCTGATTATTGCTGCCAAACTGGATACCAGTATTCCTCAAGACGTAGAGTATTTTAAAACGGTGATAAAACCAAAGCTCTCAGAGAAAATTCGCTGGATGGGAGAGGTGGACGAGAAGACTCGAAATAGACTGATGAGTCGAGCATATTGTTTGCTTCATCCAATCAATTTTGCTGAGCCTTTTGGGTTAACACTCATCGAAGCGCTCGGTTGTGGTTGTCCCGTTATCGCCTTTGATAAAGGATCAATCCCTGAGCTGATTGAAGATGGAAAAACCGGCTTTGTTGTACGAAGTAGCATTGAAGCGATTAACAAATTAAAACAAATAGAAAAGATTGATAGGACATACTGTAGAAACTATGCGCTCGACAGATTTAATGCTGAAAGAATGGTAGATGGGTATGAAAGTATCTATGAAAAAGTAATTACTCTGAATCAGATGAAGTTCTCACGAGAAAATCTTGAGAATGGAAAGCCACAATTTAAAACCTTTCATCCAGTCGATATGTAGGCCAGCCTCCTGTTGTGCTTGACACCCCAATACCCCTATGGTACGTTATCTCTTACGGATTTATTACAAAACCTGCCCATGGATTATTCACCACTGCGAACGTCAGTTTACGAACTTATTTTAAGCCTCGCCTCAGAAGACGGTATAAATGCTTCTGGAAAAGAAGAGATTTACGGCTGCATCTTTGGTCGTGATAGCGCGATCACTATCTTAAAAATTTTAAAGGTCTTACAAAATGATCAAGCGTCCTCCCACTTTGAAACTTATCGATTGCAAGAGCTGTGTCGTCACGCGCTTATTAAACTCACACAGTTGCAAGGAAAAGAATCGAATTTCGAAAGCGGAGAAGAGCCTGGTAAATTTATTCATGAGTATCGAAAACATAAGTACATGTATGAACACTTACTGAAATTAGAAAAACCATGGTATGTTTATCCGGATGGTATTCTTCGTAACTTTGATTCGCTCGATTCGACCCCTCTGGCACTAATCGCACTCTATAACTACTGGAAACTAACACAGGACAACGAGTTTCTTCTTACTGTTCTTCCTTCTGTTGAAGCAGGACTTAACTGGATTATTACCTATGGTGATCGTGATAAAGATATGCTCGTTGAGTACGAGCTACCAAAAACGAGAAAATTTGGAGGTCTTCCGGTACAATCCTGGACTGATTCTCACGAGACACTGATGGGGCAGGATGGTACCATGCCTGAGTACCCGATTGCACCCGTTGAAGTACAAGGCTATACATGGTTAGCCTTAAAACTTTGGGCCGATTTCTATAGTAACCAAAATCAGTTCTCGCACACAGAGCAGTTTGCACAAAAGCTTCGTTCATTTGCAGAGGGTATGAAGAGGAGATTCAATGAAACATTTCTAATAAAGGATCGGGGGTTGCGCTTTACTGCACAAGCACTCGATGGGTTAAAAAATCAGATAAAGACTATAACCGGTAATCCTTTGCTTCTTTTGTGGGCGACCTATAAAGAAAACGGTTCAAAAGAAACGATTATTGAAGATTCACACATTCCGGATCTGGTAGAGCGAAGTTTTATGTCAGATATGTTTGATGAGGACGCCGGTATACGCACGATGAGTTCAAAGGCACTTATTTTTAACCCGAAGAAAGACTCATATCATAACGGGAGTTTTTGGCCAAAGTTAAATGGCATGTGCCATGAAGGACTGATTAACTGGGGATTTGAGAAAAAAGCAGCGCTCTTAAGAGAAGCCACATTAAAACCGATTCTTTTTTTCAACAGTCCTATTGAGCTCTATATGAAAGAGAACGATGGAACCTACTCGCTTTTTGAAGGTCCTACAGGCCAGGTAAGCTGCCGACAACAGGCATGGTCTGCAGCAGCGACACTTGATCTCCTCGTTTTGTAATGAGGATCACTTATTACGCTTCTAGCACATCTCTTACAGTATTCTAGAGTTTCTCTTATGTATATAGGCTAAAGTAGGTGATATGGAAACAAATCTTGTCTATATGCTTTTTTTTGCAACAGCCCTCACCCTTTACATGGATATGTCTCTGTAAGCTACGAAAAGTCCGGTAATCTCTTCTAACACATCATAAGGTTCTTCTCGTATTTTTTGTGTAGTGCATATTCTTTCCCATTTCTTACACCTTTATGCTTGATTTCTTACGCTGAGCTTGACAAAATAAAAGGTTTTGCTATGATGCCCAAACGTTATGACATTTCACCTGCCCAAGAAACGCCAAGCGATAACGGTTTACAAAAAAACGACTGTTCCAAGATATGAACAGCACCCATTAAAAAAAGTTTGGTCTGTTGCTACCGTAACACTTTCTCTGTTTTGCTTACTCATTATTTTTTTGGCAAACTATCAGCCTACTCAAAGACTCATATCTCCTATTTTATCCCCGCTTGAAGCCATAAGATCCTGGACACAACAAAACAACTCTCACTATGAAACCTTTACTTTCGTTCCGAGTGGCTCTTCCTCAACAAAGCTTCAAAGGATCGATTATACAGGACTGAAAACACTTGCTTACTATGATCTTCCTGTAGATATGGATGGAACGTTTGTCTATGACGCTCTCGGATATGAAATGCTTAAGAGTGAAGAAACACAGGAGCTTTTTTCGACTGCTCGTGCCAATGGAGCTGCTGTCGTTCTTACAATGACACAGACCTACAACAATGAAATTAAGGGAATTTTAGATACCCCTCTCTATCAGCAGACACTTATAGACGAGGCTATCCGTGAAGTAAAAGGGTCAAACGCAGATGGTGTAACTGTCGATTTCGAATTTAACGGTAGCGCCGGTCCTCATTACCGTGCATTATTTACCCAATTTGTCGCAAATTTGACGAAGCAAATGCACGAACAAGTGCCTCATTCTCAAGTAAGTGTTGCCATAGCAGACGTTCTGCCTGCGGATGCACTCTACGATGTTTCAGAGCTCGCCGATGCGAGCGATAAGGTAATGATCATGGCATATACGTTCGCTGTTCCAGAACTGAAGGGAAAGAAGCTTACCACACCGCTGCATCTTAAAAATAGTGATGGATATATGCACACTATGGAAACGCATATTGCAACTCTTGCCAAGGATGTTCCGGTAGAGAAATTGGTCATCGAAAGAGCTTGGTATGGGAATGGAGAAAACTATCCTCTCTATAGATCAAATAGTGCAGAGCCGTTAGGTGGCACCGGAAATCACAATACATTAAAAACACCCCTCTCACCAGCAATCATAAGTGCACTTGTTCAAGATCTTCCATACAAGTCACGCCTTGCAGCGAAAAAAAACCTTCCTTCTATTGCAAAAGCACTTGAGAAAGAAGGTATTCTGAATCCGAATGTTCTTTCGTACGCTTTGGCAACAATCGAACACGAAACAGCAGGAACCTTTGAGCCAATTGATGAATTTAAAGGTAAGAAGAGTGCTCGACGGTTAGGATACGAGGGCGGTACAAATTATTATGGCCGGGGCTATATCCAGCTTACCCATCTTCGTAACTATGAAGAGTATGGGCGGAGAATTGGCCTGGGTGATAAGCTTGCAGAGAAGCCTGAGCTCGCCTCAGATCCGAGTGTTGCAGCAGCCGTTCTTGCAGCATATTTCAAAAAGACCAATGTCGCCTATTGGGCAACACAGGGGGACTTTGTCACAGCGCGTATACCGATTAACCCAGACGGACAGGGAACAATGATCGCTTACTTGGCATGGAGATACCTTGCAGTATTTGCCTAAACATATGGAGCAATTTATAAAAAAACATTGTAGCAACTTACCGTGGAGAACATTCTGGCTGACGTTTTTTGCGGTTTTTATTCTCGTTATGTTACAACGACTCGGTCTTCGGGTTCCTCAGTTTCATTTTAAGACCGAGCAAAAAGTCGATATTCTTTCTGTGGTTCGAAAAAAATTGGTAATGGTGCCAAATTCCTACACCGTAAAGCAGGATAAACCCCTTATAGAACAGACATATGCTGCTTCTGACTATGATAAAGCCAGCTCTTACGCTCTTATAGATTATGATAGCGGGGATGTGATCCTTTCTAAGAGTTTGGAGCAAGAAGTGCCGATTGCGTCTCTCACAAAAATGATGACCGCAGTTGTTTCACTTGATTTGGCGAATCCAAGTGATGAGTTTATTGTGACACAAAAAGCCGCTGCTACAATCCCGACAAAGATAGTCGTTGTACCAGGGCAGAAAATGAATCTTAATGAACTATTACATGCGGCACTGATGACATCGGCAAATGATGCAGTTGAAGTTATTCGTGAAGGAGTAGATCAAAAGTATGACGACAAAATTTTTATTAAGGCAATGAATGTGAAAGCACAGTATATCGGGTTAAAAAATACGCATTTCAGTAATCCTCAAGGTTTTGATGCTTCAGATAATTACAGTACTGCCGAAGATATGGCTGTTCTTGCCCACTATGCTATGACTCATTACCCGCTTATCAGTGAGATCGTGAATAAAGATTTCCTCATACTCGAAAAAAGTGAAAATCATAAGCAATTTAATCTTTATAATTGGAACGGGTTGTTGGGCGTCTATCCGGGTATCAGTGGCGTTAAGATCGGCAATACAGATGACGCGAAGATGACAACGCTCGTTATTTCAGAAAGGGATGGCAAAAAGCTGATCGCTGTTATGCTCGGAGCACCTGGGGTCTTAGAGCGAGATCTATGGACAGCTCAGCTTCTGGATGCAGGATTTGAGAAGGTGAGTAATCTTCCACCGGTTGCAATCACGAAAGAACAGCTCTATGCTAAATATGATACCTGGAAATACTGGAACTAATGGTTCAAACACGAAAACCTCTTACAGACATGCTCTCTTCCTTAAAAAACAATCCCCGATTACTCATCGGTAGCACGCTGGGCTTTAGCATCATCATTATTTTAATCGTCGTTTTCTTTATGCAGAATCGCCTTTCAGGATTACAGGGGACGAATATGACGTTATCACAAAAATTAAGCGCTACAGAGAAAAAACTACAGGCACTACAAAACGAAGATCAAGTAAAGGTAAATAAAGACCTACGAGAAGAGATAGAACACATAAATAAGACATATAAAAGAGCAGTTAGCCTCTATGAGGCGCTTGTAGGGTTCTCTGATGAAGGGAATAAGACTGCCGATTACGAAGAATTGCTCGCAGAGTCACTTTCCTACTTGTCAGATAGAAAGTATGCCTCTGCAGATGCAACATTGACAAAGCTTCAGACAGCTTTTGATAAAGAGAAGAAACAAATTGCGACCTCAGTTGCTCTTCCCAAGAATGTCCCCGTCAACAATGTGCCACCAAGCGGAGGATATAATACGCAGCAAGTGAAGACAGAGATAGGAACCTATCTTGTCGATATCATTTCAGCAGACATGGGGTCGACCAGAGTCGTCGTCGATACTGCATCTGAGAATGACTGTAGTAATGATTGTCCTGTTCTTTCAGTAGGTGATTATGCAACGCGGAGTGGTGCGTACGCGGCAATAAATGGAGCCTATTTCTGCCCTGCAGCGTACCCGAGTTGTGCCGGAAAAACAAATTCGTTCGATACGCTCCTGATGAATAAAAACAAGCATTACTTTAATTCAGATAATAATGTCTATAGCACAGTACCGGCTGCAATTTTTTTAGGTGGATCGATTCGATATGTAGGTCAGTCACTTGAGTGGGGGCGAGATACCGGAGTAGACGGTGTGATTGCAAATCAACCACTGCTTCTTTCAGGAGGCGAGATCGCTTTTGGTGGTAACAGTGATCCGAAGCAGGGGAGTAAAGGTGCCCGTAGCTTTATTGGTTCAAAAGGGAGTATAGTGTATATAGGTGTTGTTCATAATGCGACAGTTGCCGAAGTGGCGTATGTTCTGAAAGCATTAGGACTAGAAGGAGCATTGAATCTGGATAGTGGTGGTTCTACAGCACTCTGGTACAACGGTCGATATATTCAGGGACCCGGAAGAAATATTCCCGATGCCATACTATTTTTAAGAAAGTGAGGAGGTGACGACATATTAAGGAATTTGTTCGACGAATTATAGAAATTTTACGTCCACGCAAGCCTGCCTACGCACGGGTTAAGGCTTACTATAACTGACTCCCAAAGATTGCTCGACAATTCTTACATAGTTTTAATACTTTTACTACGCAATTTATATACTCCTGCGGTAGTATTCGTACTCATACAAGAAAGGTGGTGATTATATGAAAAAAGTAGGTATTATTGGAACCGTCGCATTTGGACTGTCGTTACTCGCTGGAACAGCGATGACGTTTGCACAAACGACGACACCAAGTCCGACAACAACAGTTGCGCCGACGATGTCGCCAACCCCTACAGGAAGCGTTCAAGGTTCATCTGTTGTTCCTAGTGGCGCTCCTGCAACAGGACGAGGTAACTGAGAAAATGTTCGTTCGTAGGATAAGGCGCTTCTTATAAGTAAGAAGTGTCTTATCCTTTCTGCATTATGAAAAAGCTCAGCTTTATTATCCTGATTTTTCTTACCATATTCGGTGGTCTCTTTATAGGGGCTTATTTTTTTCCACAGAAAGTATCTCTCTTTCAAAAAACCAGTACTACTGCTACGGTAGCCTCAGCTTCGATTCCTGCTGAAAGGAAGCCTTCACAGCCACAGACATTAACGATTCAAAGGCTCGGTGTGAATGCTCAGATCGAATCGGTAGCTATGGATGAAAAAGGAAACATGGATGTACCAAAACAAGTCATGAATGTAGCCTGGTATAATCTGGGAGCCAAGCCCGGAGAAAGAGGGAATGCGGTAATTGCTGGTCATCTGGATACAGTCTCCGGGAAACCGGCAGTTTTTTATAAGCTTTCGAGTCTTGAGGCGGGGGATACTATTATGGTGACTGATGCAGAAAAGAACTCCTATACGTACACGGTCGTCAGAAAGGAAAATTACCCCTTTGATAGCTTCCCCTTACAAGAAGTCTTCGGAGTGAGCTCAAAAAAACGGCTGAATCTCATTACCTGTGAAGGTTCATTTGATAAAACGGCAAAAAATTACTCCCATAGGACCGTTGTCTACGCAGAGCTCTCCGATTAGATCTTTCCTAACTCTTACCTGCTTTTAGAGGAAATCTTATGCTTACGCTTTAGGATTTATTGTAGAGAAATTTATTCGATAGAAGGAAGGAGGTGAGTATATGACAGATGAAAAACTTATCTTAGGTGTTTTTTCTTCCGAAGAGAATGCCGAAGACGCCATAGATGAACTTAAAGTGCTTGGATACGACGCAAAAGACCTCTCGATCATTATGCGTGATCGTGAAGCATCGGAGCGAATCACGACAAATACTGGTAGCAGTGTTGTTGAGGGTGCCGCTTCAGGAGCTGCAGCAGGAACTCTCTTAGGTGGACTAGCAGGTCTTCTGTTAGGGATAGGCGTTATTGCTCTTCCCGGTGTGGGGCCGCTTCTTATTGGGGGTCCGTTGGCTGCCGCTTTAGGCTTTTCGGGAGCAGCCGCTTTTACTGTATCAGGAGCAGTGACAGGAGCATTGGCGGGAGGATTACTCGGAGCCTTGATGAGCCTTGGGGTGCCCGAAGAAGATGCACGGTTCTATGAAGATAGAATAAGAGAAGGAGGTATTCTTCTTGCGGTTCCTAGTCGTCGTGGACGAGAGAAAGAAGTAGTTGATACGCTTGATGAATTTGGTGCAGATCAGGTTCGTACCATCGATTTCGACAGATCATATAGACTTGATCGTTCGAGATTACATAAGCATCTTTAAAGAAACTAGAGAAGAGCAGAAGCTGGCTCTCCAAAGTTAGCTTCTGCTCTTATAAAAATGGTATACTCCATCCGAGAAGATGAAGAAACCCATAAAAAAAACAGTGCTTATTGCAGAGGATGATTCAGGAATTGTTGAGGTAATGTCCATTGTGCTTCAAGAGGCTGGATACGAGGTCATTATCGCAGAGACAAAAAAGAAGATACTTGAGAGTATTACCCTTCATAAACCAGGACTCCTTCTTTTAGATATTTGGCTATCCGGTGAAAACGGAGAGATTATAGCTCGTGAACTCAAAAATACGCCGGCAACAACATCGCTTCCTATCATAATTATCTCAGCAAATACCCAGACAGAAGCAATAGCAAAAGCTGCAGGAGCTGATGCATTTCTTGCAAAACCATTTGATCTAGATCAGTTGATAGGTATGGTCTCTCGCTACATCTCCTCATAATCTTCTTCCCCAATTCTTACGATTTCTTAGAATAACTCTTAAGTCTAAGTCTCATCATACGTTTATGGACAGAAAACAGAAAGAACAGAAGAGAAAAGACAAAGGGTATGAAAATGGAGCAACACTGAAGACTGTTCTTATGAATGCTATTAAGATGCAAGCTCTCTACTCTGGCGGAAAACTTCGAATGATCGATACGAGTAGTTTGGTAAATTAAGTCTATCCTTTTTTTGTCGGTTGCGTCTGAGGACTGTGGGCTTTTTCTACAGTTGAAAGTTTTTGCTGAATATATGCCATTGCATTTTTAATATCGTCTAAATCTTTTTGGATATCTTCGAATTCTTCTTCCAGTTCTTCTTGTTGGATATTTTCCTGGTGCTGCTCTTGTTCTTCTTCAAGTTCTCGATAGGTATCTACTAAAGCCTGCCTGTTTTGAGAAATCATGATAAGGGTTGAAAGAAAGATGGCTTCAAGTGATACAACCATAGTTAAGAGGCCATAAGGGAATGGATCAAACGGATGAATAAAAGGAGCAAGCAGTCCGAAGTTAGCAGCTATCCAAAATCCAAACCAAATAACGTGGAAGTAGACAAAGGCCATACTTCCGGCAAATGCGGTGATCAAATCTGCGATTCGTCCTTCAGCTGAATGTAAATTGCGGATCAGCTGTTCCGGATGAAGCGGTTGCTGTGTTGGCAATTGCTTATTACTCATACCTTTAAATTGTAGGTTGTGAATTCAATTTGTCAACCCTGGAAAAGAAATCTGTGTAATCTATGTCATTGAATTTGTATAAAAAAAGGACTAGAGTACACTAGTAAAAGTGTTTTGATGTCTTGACAACTAGCACCTGGTGTGATAGAGTGCTAATACATTTATGGATACCACTGAAATGACTCCAACAGAAAAAATTGTCCCGGTCATCCCAATAAGAGATGGCATTATATTTCCCAATACCGACTCTGTTTTAACTTTTGGTCGACCGAAAAGCTTGGCAGCTCTTGAGTCCTCTTTTCAACACGAAAGAATTGTTTGTTTCGTTCTTCAGAAAAACGCTCGACTTAACGATCCGACAGTAGATGATCTTTATTCTATCGGCACACTATCTCGAATAGAAAGAATGATTCGAGCTGATGGCGAGATCAATGCACAGGTTCGTGGTATTGCTCGGGTAAAAATACTCTCCTTTGAAAAACATGACAGCTTCTTTATGGCACGAGTTATTGAAGTGCCGGATGAAGCAGAGACAAGTCCTGAAATAGAAGCACTTTGCAATCACCTCACGAATGAATTTCGTCGAGCAATGAATTATGGCAAATCTGCTGATTTCCTCGTATTTATGAATATCATGTCAGAGAATTCCCCTTCAGAATTATCAGATCTTATCGCATCTGCTCTTGATTTAAAACCACAGGAGCGACAAGAGCTTTTGGAAATGGTTGATGTAAGACAAAGACTCCAAAAATTAACAGAACTTCTGGCAAAAGAAATTAAGGTCTTAGAGCTTGAGAAACGTATCGCGACAAAAACACAAGAGCGATTCGAAAAAGGTGCTCGTGAGGCAATGCTTCGAGAAAGACTGAAAACGATTGAAAAAGAACTCGGAGAAGAGGAAGGTAGTGAGATTCGAGACCTGATGAATAAAGTAAAAGAGGCAAAGATGCCTGAGGACGTCGATGAAAAGGCGAAAAAAGAGATAAAAAAGCTCGCAGGAATGAATCAGTTCAACCCTGAAGCTGGTTATATTCGAAATTATGTTGATTGGCTAGTCAGTCTTCCATGGAGTGTCACCAGTAAGAGTTCTGTTGATATTAAAACAGCAGAAAAAATTCTTAATGAGGACCACTATGGACTCGATAAGGTAAAAGAAAGAATTATTGAGTATTTGGCAGTTCATAAACTTTCAGGAAAAATGAAAGGCCCGATTCTATGTTTCGTCGGACCTCCCGGTGTCGGAAAAACCTCTCTTGGAAAATCCATCGCGCGTGCTTTAGGAAGAAAGTTTGTCAGAGTATCTTTAGGAGGTATTCGAGATGAAGCAGAAATTCGAGGCCATAGACGTACGTATGTCGGCGCACTTCCAGGTCGAATTATTCAGGGGATAAAGGATGCAGGAACGAAAAATCCCGTCTTTATGCTCGATGAAATTGATAAAGTAGGCGCAGACTTTAGAGGAGACCCATCCTCTGCCCTTCTTGAAGCCCTCGATCCTGAGCAAAACAGTGAGTTCTCAGATCACTATCTTGAAGTACCATTTGATCTTTCAGATGTTATGTTCGTGACCACAGCAAATGTCCTTGATACTATTCCGCCGGCACTTCGTGATCGCTTGGAAATCATTAACTTTGCAGGGTACACACATGATGAGAAATTCCATATTGCAGAGAAGTTTCTGCTGAAAAAGCAGCTGGAAAGCCATGGTTTAAAAGCAGAAGATGTTGAGATTAAAGACCCAGCAGTTAATTACATGATTCATCACTATACGCGTGAAGCAGGTGTTCGAAATCTTGAACGAAAAATGGCAGCAATCTTTAGAAAAGTAGCCAGAAAAGTGGCTGAAGGAGCGAAAGAGAAGATAGTCGTTACAGAAAAAGATATTCCGAAGTACCTTGGGCCGATTAAGTTTCGAGGAACTATGGTCGAACGGAAAGATGAGGTCGGTATGTCTACAGGGCTTGCTTGGACAGAGGCCGGTGGCGATATCCTCTTTATCGAAGTAGCTCTCATGCCTGGCCGAGGGAACCTCATTCTTACTGGACAGTTAGGTGATGTCATGAAAGAGTCGGCGCAAGCAGCGATGTCCTATGTAAGGTCTCGGGCAGACAAGCTAGGTCTCTCAGAAAAGTTTTATCAGAAACTCGATGTCCATATTCACGTTCCTGAAGGAGCAGTTCCGAAAGACGGACCGTCAGCTGGATCTGCAATCACGACAGCTATTGTCTCTGCGCTGACAAAGATACCGGTAAAGCGAACAGTCGGAATGACGGGAGAAGCGACGCTTCGAGGTCGGGTTTTAGAGATAGGCGGCGTTAAGGAAAAAGTTATCGCAGCTCATAGAGCCGGGCTGAAGACGATCATACTACCGAAAGATAATAAAAAGGACTTGGAAGATGTGCCGAAAGAAGTACTAAAAGATCTTAAGTTTCTCTTTGTCGAGCACTTAGATGAAGTTTTACCTATAGCGCTTTCAAAGCCCATCCCTGCTGTGAAGCAGAAAGAAGAACGCCTTCGAGAGCAGCGTCCGGTTATCCATCCAAATCAACCCTATCCCGCAGACTAACTTCTCATATCAGACTGTTCAGCTTGACTAAGTATTTAAAAAGGGGTACTCTGTGTAAGATTTCAGTAAGATTCTGATAACAGAGCTGTAAGAGACTGTATGCCTGCCTTTCTTACGTACCCGTCATTGTTTCATATTAAGGATTTATTTAGTTTGCAGATAAGCCATAGGCTTAATCAGACAAAGATTGAGATGAAAATGCTCAACAGTATCGTGCGAACTGATCAACTACCACTGACAGAAAGCATCCTCGAAAAAAATCTTCCTCAAGTACTCTCATCTACCTGTTTTAACGATCAAAATATTCCATTTGCTGTTGAAGTTCGAGATACAGAAGTCGGACATCTTTTCGAGCACATCTTACTTGAGTATCTCTGTAGCGCAAAATTGGCAACCGGTTGTGACGAGGCGGAATTTTCCGGTTGGACAGACTGGAATTGGGTTAAAGAAACAGTGGGTACGTATCACATAACGATCGATATAGATCCGACAGAAATCATCTTTTTCCCGCCGTCTTTACAAAAAACTATCTCTCTGGTAACCCAAATCTTTAAGGATGACAGCTTTGATGACACCTCTTTGTTTATGCCCTTAGTAGCTTCTGCTTCTTCAGCTCCTTCCCTGCGTCCTTTTGTTGCTGAGACATATATATCTCCAAAACAATCCTCGGCAGAATAAAAAGTAGGTCGCGTGGTACAATACGTGCATGCTTGTTGACGATGTGACACTAGTGATTAAAGCCGGGAACGGTGGGGATGGTGCAGCGACACTGTTGAGAAACGGCCAGACCTCAAAAGGTGGACCGGATGGGGGAAATGGTGGCCACGGTGGAGATATCTACTTTCAAGGCTCTCATAACATCTCTGATCTGTCAGAGTTCCGATTTAAGAAAAAAATTACCGCCGAAAACGGTGTGCCCGGGAAGAAGCAGAATCTGTATGGTGCGAATGCAGAGCACACGACAATATTTGTTCCCCTAGGAGTCGAAATTACCGATAGTGCTTCAGGTAAGGTAGTAGAAATTATGGATACGACGACCCCGGTACTTCTGGCAAAAGGGGGAAAGGGTGGACGGGGAAATAATGAATTTAAAACAGCCACGAATCAGACTCCGATGTATGCGGAAAAGGGAACAAAAGGTGAGGAAAAAGAACTTCATATTTCCCTTCGACTGATCGCAGATATAGGACTCGTCGGATTGCCTAATGCCGGGAAGAGTAGCTTACTAGCGGTACTGACACGAGCGACACCGAAGATCGGGAACTATCCTTTTACAACACTTGAGCCAAATATAGGGATGTTCGGCAAGCACCCGATCGCAGATATACCGGGGCTTATCGAAGGGGCATCAAAGGGAAAAGGACTAGGAACCGGATTTTTACGACATATTGAAAAGACGAAGATGCTTCTTCACTGTATCGACGCCACGACGAGTGAGCCAAAGAAAGCCTATGAAGCGGTACGGAAAGAGTTCGAACAGTTCAATCCGCTTCTTCTTAAAAAACAGGAAATCATTTTACTGACGAAGACCGATCTGGCAGATGAAAAATTGCTAGAAAAGGCAGTAGCTATGTTTAAAAAAATGAAAAAAGAGGTATTACTCTGTTCAATCTACGACCCTGAAAGCATCGATGCATTAAAAGAAAAACTTGAAAAAGCTCTCGGCGAACTCGATAGTAAAAAAAAGTAACATGCTGCAACATGAAAGAAGTAATTGTTTCTTCTCTCGCTGAACCGGTAGGCATTCTTTGGAAAGAGTTACAAGAAAAGTATACTCAAACGAAGACATTCACAGTTGCATCTCCCCTCTCAGGCACCTCGATACCAATCTATCAATGGATTATTGAACATGCTTCCGGGTTTCCTCACTGGAAAAAAACACAGTTCCTCCTAATGGATGAAATGGTGGAAAAAAACAATGCTCTCTGGTCATATATACCTCTGACTGATCCTGCTAGTTATGAAGGATTTGCGCGAAATCATCTGATCTATCCTTTGAAAGAAAAAATAGGGATTGATATCCCTGTAATAAAACCGTATCTCACGAAACTTGAAGAATTCAGCATAGAGATAGACCTGCTTATATTGGCTTTAGGAGTTAAGGGAAACTATGCGAATGTTATGCCCGGCACTACTGTGGAAACAGGCTGGCATATTGCACGTCTGAGTTCTGAGTTCCGACAGGCACATACAAAACAAGGAAGTAGTTCGTATGAGGGTGCTACTTTTCGAGAATATGGAATGTCGTTAGGACCGCAACAAGTTTTGAAGGCAAAGCACGTAGTCGTGATTATTAGTGGAGAGAAAAAGAGAGATTTGACAAGAGAGTTAAAGGATTACGATGCATGTAATCCGGCCTTTCCGCTTTCGATTATCTACCATCCAGAAATTGAAGAGAGAGTGACGATCTATATCACGCAAGACGCAGCTTGAGATTAAGAAATGCCGCATATTTTTCAGCTGCTTCTTTGACTTTTTTTATCTCTACAGATGTGACCTTACTGAAGAACTTTGCTTCTATTACTACAAATTCTTTTTTAAGTGTTCGTTTCCAGGTGCCGATCATGTGTCCTTTAGAGACAATAAGATGCTGAAAGGTCGCATTCCCCCGTACATTAAGTAGTGCATTATACTCCGGATCAAAAAAAGCTTCTCTTTCCGTATAGGCGATACCGTATTCATCGTAGTTGGGAAGTAAATAAGCAGCATCAGGAAGTGGAAGTGATTGAGAGGGAAAGAGCCAGTATTCTTTTCCTTCGATTACTTCTTTTGATAGCGATGCTTTTTGCATCTCTATGCCTTTTCTTGCATCTGAGGTAGTAAGACCGGACCACCACACAAAGTCTTTTACTGTCGCAGGTCCATGGCTTTGAAAGTATCGTTTTGTATGTTCTGCCAATGCTTCATCAAAGGTCAAATTTTTTGCTTCTGGAGCTCTTTCAGCAAGCAAGGCATAGGTAAATTGTAATCCTCGCCTCGGGCCGCTACAAATAATAGCATCCAGCTCTGCCTCCATCATCAGATGAGCGAGCCTCTGAACGTCAGTTTTAATACCTATGCCAGTGAGTATCTTTTTCAACTCTTGGCGTGTTAAGTATGTTTTTCCTTGTAGTGCCTTAGCGATAGCAGCGTTACTTTTTGAGAAAACATGTTTATCCAATTCCAATTTCCTGTTATAAGAGGCCATAGCTGCTTTTACGCGAGGTGCAGTAAGCAGCAACATCCAGCGGATGTCTGAAGGGTGAACGAAGTGCCAAGTCGGTCGCATGACATGCGTTCGAAGGATGTCTCCGTCGGTAAATGCTTTTTCGAGTGTCTCATCCGTTGCGCCAGGTAGTCGTTGTCCGACTCCCCATTTCGCATTCGAGTAGTCCTGTGATTGGACGGCTCCGAACCACCGTACGACATCAGCCGGGTTATGAAATTTCGTTTTGATAAGTTGCTGATTGGTAAGCCGTAATTGCAGAATATCGTTTGTTGTCATTGTTTTTCATTATAAAGCATGCGTTATCGGTTGTGATACAGATTGTATACAAAGGGTGAGTGATGTTGGTATCATATAGTCATATGAAGAGCGTATTACTTTTAATTATTAGCCTTGTATTCTTTTTCACTCCGTCTGAGGCATCTGCTGAGGGAATTTACACCAGTGACAAATTGATTACTGTAGACATTGGTTCTCAAACAGTCACGGCTTGGAAGGACGGGCAAGTACAGTATCAAACAAAAGCGTCGACTGGTATGTCGTTAACACCTACCGTTAAAGGAAGCTTTAAGATTAGAACAAAACTTCCTCTACAAGATATGAAAGGCCCATCGCCATATAAAAAGACCTATCCCAGTGGTAAATACTACATAAAGAATGTCCCACATGTCATGTATTTTTATCAAGGATATGCATTTCACGGTGCATACTGGCATAATAATTTCGGGAGAACAGCATCGCATGGTTGTGTGAATTTGCCTCTTTCTGCAGCTGAGTGGCTGTATAATTTCGCAGATGTGGGTACCAGAGTCGAAGTCTTCTAGTATCTACGTGCTAAAAAAGGCATTCTCCGCACTTTCAGTCCATTCTGGTGTAAAATAGAGATCTATGAAAAATTTGATAAAGATTATTCGGCTCTCAAAGCCTTTGCATCATCTTGTGCTGATTATTGCACTGCTGATTCTCGTATCTGCGATATTGCAGCTTGTGGCTCCCCTTCTTTCTAAATTTATTGTTGATGAGATCGTACAGAAAGTATCCGGCAAAGGAGGCGATGTGAATCGACTGATTCTTCTTATCTTTATCGCGCTCGGGATGAACATTTTGGGATTGATCATGACGACGTTATCTGAGCGTATTGGAGATCACTTCGCAGGGAGATTAAGAAAATACTTAACTGAAAAGTTTTATCATAAAGTACTCACTCTTCCTCAATCGTACTTTGACTCTGAAGTTTCAGGTAAAATTGTGAATCAGTTAAGTCGTGGTATTGTCTCGACACAAGGTTTTTTAAATACAGCGACGAATTTCATTCTACCGACATTTTTACAAAGTATTTTCACTATCGTTGTTCTTGCTTACTATAACATCCCGATAGCTTTTTTCACCTTTATTCTTTTCCCGATTTACTTGACACTCTCTCATTATTCGACGGTGAAATGGGGGCAGGAAGAACAGAAGAAAAATGCTATCGAAGATAAATCGAGAGGTAGGATGCAGGAAGTAATCTCAAATATCAGTCTGGTAAAGAGTTTTACGAGCGAAAAAGTCGAGTTCGGAACAATTGCGAAGAGTCTATCTGAGATAAACAAAATTTATGCCAAACAGAGTAGGACTTTTCATATCTTCGATTTTTTCCGTGGACTTTCTCTTCATCTGATTCTTTTTGCCATCAATATTATCGTTTTCTATAACACCTTCATCGGTAAGTTAACCATCGGAGAAATGGTTTTGATACTTCAGCTCGTGAATCAAGCGAGACTTCCACTTTTCGCCATGTCATTTATCCTGACGCAGTTACAAATGGCTGAAGCAGGATCGAAAGAGTATCTTGAGATTCTATCTCTTGAATCAAAAGAGGACTTTACAAAAAAGCAGAGTTCCGAAAAAGTGAACGATCCTACAATAACCTTTAAAGATGTCGAGTTCAGCTATGAAGAGTCAAAAAATGTGTTACATGATGTTTCATTTACTATTCAGAAAAATCAGTCGGTCGCACTCGTCGGGCACAGCGGTGCAGGGAAATCAACGGTTATCAATTTGATTCTGAAATTTTATGATCCGACGAGTGGTGAGATTCTCATGAGAGAGAAGAGTTATTCGAAACTTGATCATGCTTTTGTCAGAAATAATATCTCACTTGTTTTTCAAGAAAATGAACTCTTCTCCACATCGGTCAGAGAAAATGTCGCATATGGAAAGCCGGAAGCATCGGAAGAGGAAGTCATAAAGGCGCTGAAACTCGCAAATGCCTATGATTTTGTCATGAAGTTACCCAAAGGTCTTGATAGTGAAGTAGGCGAGCGAGGCGTGAAACTTTCAGGAGGACAGAAACAGCGTATTCAGATTGCCAGAGCGTTATTGAAAAATGCTCCTATTCTTATTCTGGATGAAGCGACTTCATCTCTGGATGCGAAATCAGAAAAAGAAGTCCAAGATGCTTTGGAAAACCTTATGAAACAGAAACTTGTTATCATCATCGCCCATAGATTCTCAACAATTCAAAACGTTGATAAGATACTCGTCATCGACGACGGCAAAATTGTCGAGAGTGGTACTCCGCAAGATCTCGGAAAAAAGAAAGGTATTTACTCAGACTTACTCCACTATCAAATTGAAGGAAATAAAAAACTCCTCGAGAAGTTCGATCTTTACTAAAACGTACGACTTTTTCGGATAGGTATCTCCCGTTTTTGAAATTATTTTAGAACTTGTTATAATCTCGGCCATGGGTGAAAGGTAAATACCTTAGTAGCCCCGACGCCTCAACCGACTTCTGACTAGTTAGAGCCCACGCAAACGCCGACACCCACAGAAGAGCCAACACCGACCACCACACCAGTGCCGGATGTGAATACAGGAGATACAAATAACGAACCACCATCTGAAACTCCGACTGAGACATTAGTCGAGACAATTACCTCAGTAGTCACTGGTAATCCACAGTAGTCAGAGAATCGGTGTATAATCCAGATATGAAACTGTTAATAACAGGGGCAAGTGGTTATTTAGGATCTTCTTTGTTTTCTGATCTTCAAAGAGAACACGACGTCATCGGCACGTATGGTAATAATCAAGTTCCAGGACTTTTACCTCTTCAAGTAACTGATAGGGATGATGTATTCCGAGTTTTACGGCACGAACGTCCTGATGCTGTGATTCACTGCGCCAGTACTGCGAAAGGTGAATTCGACAGAGATCAATCATCGGATGCTTTAGACAGATTGGTACGAGTGAATGTCGAAGGAACTCAGAATATGATGAAGGGCGCAGGGGAAATCGGAGCACCATTTGTCTATATTTCTTCTCCCACCGTTTTTGAAGGAAGAGAAGGACCTTTTACTGAAGAGGATGCTATGGGAACAGATGATAAATATGGTCAAACCAGAATTGCTGCCGAGGAAATCGTACGTGACTCGGGCTTATCTCACGTAATTATTCGTCCATCAATGATAGTAGGTGTTTCACCACGTGGAATGGATCGTAAGTTTTTCGGGAAAGTGGCACATGCTATTAAAACGAACACTTCAGCTGATCTCGATGGTGAGTGGCGATTTGCGCCATCGTGGAATCATCACATTGCAAGCGTTATTGATTGGTGGATTTCACAGAAAAATAAAGACGAAGTACATTTACTGCATGTCGTTACGCCCGAAATTACAACCCAGCTGGAACTAGCTCAAAAAATCTGTGTTCAGCTAGGAGTCGATCCTTCTTTATTTCAGAAAAAAGAACCGCCTTGGGATGGAGCAAATAATATACTAGATGGTAGTAAGCTGAAGATGGTTCAAGCTCCGACCGTAGGGCTGGATGAGGTAGTAAGTCATATAGCACGAGAGCTTCAGAACCCAACAACTCCTGAAGGTAACCCTCCGTATTTCAAAAGATAAATATAGCAACACAAATACCAAGGGAAATCGATTATTCAGATCCTGAGTGATATTCATTAAACCCTCTTGACAACGGATTAGCACTCGTTGTATTATAGTGCCAGATATGGGTTAGTGTTCATATCTAGGCAGTCAGGACTTCTCAATACTTTGAGGAAACTTGATTACTTCCTCTAAAGACAACCGAGATTTCCCCCGCCTGGTTCCAGCATCTTACCTTTTAAGAATACAGAAAAAGAAAGGAGGTGACAGAATATGCCATATGATGTAATACCGAGCAGATTATTATCTTTCCCATCTTTACATGTACCCTCAATCTGGAATGACGATGATGAGTGGCTGACCAGTCCCAGTAGCCCAAGCGGGCTTTCTGTCTCGGAAGACGAGAAAAAAGTGTATATTGATGCTTCTCTTCCGGGAATTGACCCTAAAAATATCGAAATAACATTTCAAGATGGTTATCTCTGGATCAGAGGAGAAATGAAGGAGGAAGACAAAGATAAGAGTAAGAAGTATTACCGGCAGGCTTCCAAGTCTTTCTCATATAGAGTCGCAGTTCCTGGAGACATCGACAACAGCATCGATCCCATTGCAACATATAAACATGGCGTCATGACTGTTGCCTTTATGAAATCTCCAAAGGCTCAACCTAAAAAAATTCAAATACAAGTAGCGGCAGGAAGTGAGGAGGAAAAGTAATACCCCCTTCTTATAAATGTCCCAAGCTCTGCTTCTATAAGTGGGGCTTGGGACGCTGTTCTGTTTAAGTTCAAATAGGAATGAGAATCGTTGTATAATCGTGTTATGGATGAACTAAAATATATACCGATAAATGGTGAGCTTAATGCAGAAGACAAAAAAACGATGGTCGATGGCATGCTTGCCTATCACGCGAGTAAAGGACATCCAAGAAAAACAGAGACATATTCAGTGGCTTTGAAGGACAGTCAAGGTAGATTACTTGGATGTGTAATAGTATCTTTTTTATGGAATGGCATGCATATAGATTCTCTTTGGGTCGACGAATCACTTCGAGGCAATAATTATGGAACTAAACTATTGGAAATGGCAGAAAAGGAAGGAGTTAAAAGAGGATGCACAATTGCCTATACAGATACATTCACGTGGCAAGCTCCAGAGTTTTATAAAAAATTAGGTTATAAAGAATATGGTAGACTCGAAGATTTTCCTGTAGGCAATACGTTAACGTATTTCTTCAAAAACTTGTGACCCAAATGTTTTTGCATTGGAACCAAATACGAGGATCGCTGGAGCAGTGGAAAAGTATTATTCAGCCCGAGGCTACACAGTATCCGGTTATGACTACCATAGGCTACTAGAATCAATGTTATAATTGCCTCATGAATGAGCAGGTAATAAAAGCGGGGCTTAACTTAACTGGTGTATTTTTGCAAAGGAATATTTTTAATGCACTCAAAAGTCATGGGTTTGGTGCAAGAAGAGAAGAGCCGTATTTTAAGAGATCACAGTTTGGTCAAATACTAGAGGGAACAGCTGATATCTTCGCTGCTATTGAGATAAATGCAAACTTGACGTTAAGCCTAGTTGTTGAATGTAAAAGAGCAAATGAAAAGCAAAAACACTGGGTATTTGAAACAAGAGACAATGAGGATGAACTACCTTACCCTTTCTGGTATTACAATTCAGGGAAGTATTATATTGATTATTCCTATAATATTTTCTTCCCGTCTTTAGGATATGGTGGTATGAAGCATTTTGATCAAGCAATTCAAGCATTTGAGTTCAAGGATGTATTAGGTAAGCCAGGTCCAAACTCTCCTGAGATTGCACTAAGTCAGAATATGCAGGAAAAGGTATACGTTGCATTGAGGCAAGCACAGGAGGGCTTATCTGGTCTTTATGCGTCACACGCTGCTGAAGACTTAGCGAATGGAAGAAACAGCGAGTCAGTCAGAAAGATGGATGTTGCCCAAAAAATAAGCATTCTTACAAAGAAAGGTTCAGTTTTGTATTTACCTATTGTTGTAACAACTGCCAATTTATGGACAATGGAATATGATCCTGATGAAATAAATAGAGCCTCTGGGACAATTCCAGCAGATAAGCTTACCTTGACATCAAGAAAATGGGTACACTATGAATTCCCCCTTCCAGATCTGCTGCAGGTAGAAGGTACTATAATTGATGGCAAAGACACGCCACGAAAAAGCCCTGTATTTGTTGTTAATGCAGAAGCCTTTGATGAGTTTGTTGAAGGCCTAAAAAAAGACTCCGCTAGCTATATACTATCCACCAGATAAAGTATTCCAAGCTTTGAGCGTTTGAGTGATATAATCGCAGTAATGAAACGCTACAATTTTCTTGGTAGAGTACTTCCTAGTTTTCCTAAAAGAGTTAGTTATCCTGTGGTACCAAGTGCAAATCCAGAAAAAAAAGGATCTTTAGGGTTTGAGATACAAAAGTCCATAATAACCGCAGAGCTTACAGCAGAACATCTAGAAAATCCAACAACAGCTCTCAAATCTGTTGAGCAAACGATTCAGGGTTTAGTTGATGCTTTCTCTTTTATTTCCGGAGAAAGGTATGATGTAAGATTGGAGGCTGTTAAAGAAGATAACAATGAATATTTGTTTAAGGAGTCTTCTTTGACAGATTTGTTGCCAGACTTACAATCTCAAGAAATCCCACAAGTTGAAGTATTCATGGGTGCAGCAGTTGAGCATATGAGCCTGAGATTTGCATTAAGTAATTTTAAAAAAGCAAAACATTATACTGCCTACACAGGATTTTATATTTATTTAGCTATAGAAAATATTAAAAAATTCTTTTATCCTGCAGATCTCAAAAATGAATCAGAGGAATGGGAGGGATTAAGAAGTAAGTTGTCACTCTCAAGAGAGGATATAGATTTTGCCAAAAAATATGCAGATCATGTTAGGCATGGTAGATATCAAGATGTTGCAGGAGCAGACAACACTAAAATTTTAAGACTTGGAGCGGAGATTATCATCAGATTTTATAGACATCTTTCAACACAAACTTGATATGAAAAATTGGTATGAAGGAAAACCTGAAATTCATGGTTTTTTCGCATGTATTACAGGCGATCTAGAAATTGCAGCTAAAATATCTACACTATTCTCTCCTGAGAAATTCTACTTTCCTGTTATAGATCCTCCTAGGGTTAAAAGACCTGATGCTTCAAATGAAGCAATAAGACGGTTAAATCTGCTTGCTCAACTCCATCCTCAAAGAATTATTTTCGGAAAACTATTACCTGAAGAAAAAATGGCACTTGTGGGAGGTATCCCTCTTGGCAAAATAGACAATATAGAGACTGAGGAGGAGCTAGATGTATTAATAAAGGCAGTTAGTGGAGAGTTAGATATTAAGGGTGTTGTTGAATGCAGGGAGGATCAGGTGGCCTTGGGCTTGTTACTTGCTAAATATGAGAAAAAATTCATAGAGATTAAATCAGATGCTGCAGATATAGACGAAGATGCAATTAAAAAGTATTCAAAAGGAGACCATCTAGTAGTTTTGGATGATTTAAGCGGAATAAATCAAGTTATTGCTGCAAATTATGCCTATATGCTCCATGGAAGCATAAAAATTGTATCCAATTCACCTGAAGAAGAAAACCAGTCAGCTTTTGAAGATATTATGGATCGCGATAATCCTTCTGATGTAAGGAGGGGTCATAGAGCTAATAGAAGCTTGATGTCTCAGCAATACAAGCTTGATAAGAAAATAAGTATAGAGGAGATTGAGGAAAAATTTGTCACTTTCATTACCTCTGGATTTCCATATGGCTATTTTTTTCCAGAAGTTCCGAGTACGCATTTGTTTTCAAATCCAGATTTAGGCCTAAGTGTTTTAAAGGGTCTTATGGCTGCATATAGACCGACAAACACTGCACTAACAGTAGACCCCGGACATTTTAAGAATTCAGAAACGAAAGAAGTAAATAGTGCACTAACAAAATTAGGCACTCATGTAAAAACTTTAATTGACTCAGAAGCAACAGTCTATAAATTGGGTATAAACATTGAAATATATCCTTATGACCTATTGTTTATTTGCAGCCATGCAGGACAGTCTGATGGTCAGGAATTTACAATTGAAGTCCCTGATAAGGAAGGAAAGTCACATGTTCTTGTAGTTGAGGTTGCTGATGGTTTTGGTTTAACTGGAGAAGGTACGGGAAGAGGAAGTATAGTAGAGGTTAAATCTCATTTCGGCTTTGTATCTATGGATGGGTATGATTGGTCAGATCCAGATAGGCCTAAAAATATGGGGATCGTAGAAAACTTCATAAATAATACTGACAGGTCAAAATGGAAGATTCTTAGTAAACGTGATGTTACAATTGTTAAAAGAGCTGTTGTGTTAGAGATGAAGGACGGAAGTTTCATCCCAATGATGCACAATTTAGCGGGTCATGAGTCACCCCTTATATTCAATAATGCATGTATAACTTTTAATGAATTTAGCGAGAGGTTTATATTTGCAGGTGCAGTGGCATACATAGGAACTCTTGTTAGCATAAGTAATAAGTATGCAATTGAGTTTGCAAAGACTTTTTTTAATACTTTAGATCCAAATAAGCCGATTCCAATTCATCTCTGGGAAACTCAAAAAAAGTTAAATGATGACCCCAAGAAGTATTATTACATGCATGTTGGAGTATTTCATACATTCATTAACTCTGCAGATAGCAACACTACAGAAAAGCTTAAAAAGAAGCTTGAGTATTATGTTAGTCAGTATACAAAGAAGGGGAATCAGAAGCCAGAGTTTTTAAAGAGAATGAGTCAGTATGTAAGTTTTCTTAAAGAAGAGTTCAGTAAGCTTTAAATATTAAAAAAGCTCTGACAGAGAGATTTTAATTGCTTTTGCTATTTTCTCAAGTAGCTCAAGCGAGGGGGTATTTCTCCCTTGCTCAATAAAGCCAATATATGCTCTACTTATTCCAATTCTTTCTGCTAGCTCCTCCTGAGTCATCTCAACCCTCTTTCTTTGCTTTTGTATCTTCTTACCTATTGCCTTAGGTAGCTTTGCATTTGATCTCATTAGCTTCAATTATCTGAAGCAATAGAGAGATATTCCACTAAGCTACACTTAGCATTTAGCCTCATATTACACTTGACTTTCCTCTTACTGAGAGTTAGCATTTAAGAGAAGTTAGTATTGTATGGAAGAACATAATATTGAGGATAAGAAAAAGCAAAAGGCTAAGCAAACACTTGTTGGAGCAATAGCTTTAATAGTTATTGTTCTGTTCATCTCTATATTCTTTGGAGTATTTGTAGTAAGCAAGACCGACTTTCCCCAGTCAGAGGCTATAAAAGAAGTAGCTGCATTATTGCCTAAAAATGAGTTGGGAATTTTACCTTCTGACTTAAAAGCTAAAGACAATCCAAAGGGTGAAGGAGTGTTTGTCTATGCTGAACCGACGCATTACATTGGCGTAGAAAGGCAAATACTGTGGCTTATGATTGATGATAAGGTTTATCCTCTTAATGGAGCTACAAAGGATATTACACCGGCTCTAGATTTCCCTAGAGATGCAGATGAAACAGTTTGGAGTAAAACTGGACTAGATAAATACAACGCTGAGGAAGCAATAGGCCTAGTTTTTAATTAATTCAGTCCACCAACGACCCTTCATCTCTTCAATTATCTCATCTCTTTCTTCAGGGCTTAATCGTTTTATATAGCTAAGATTGAGTCCAGTAATGGGATCCATATCTAACTCCACCAACTTCTGTTTATACTCTTCATCAGTTAATATCCTACGTGATTCTTCAGACTTTTCAGTTTCTCTTTTCCGCACTATGACCAGTCCTGCACGATCATTTATGTCTTTTAAGATATCAAAAGCGAGTCTTAAATCACCTTGCTTTAGAGCTTTTTGTAAGATAGTGCGTTGAATCTTTGCTGTATAAGCTGCCATTCTCTGATAATCCTTCTTGGTATTTTCTTGAGCCCATTGATTCATCTCACCCTCAAACTGTAGGTATGGTATGTAAAGAGTTCCATCTGTAGCGAACAACTTTTTAAGTACTCCTTCTGAGATTTTCCCACCTAAGGATTTCTCTATTTCTTTATAGGTTTGTCCATTATATTTAAGCTCAATTGCTTTTCTGTGATAGCTATTCATAGGAACTAAAGTTCACTTTTATTCACTATTTTTAACTCCTTAAGCCTCTTAGTTAATTTATAAACATATACTCTATAACGTGCAAGTTGCTCATTAACTATTTCATAATCAGGTTGAAAAGGAGGGTTATCATAATTATCTTCAATCTCTCTTGCAATTTCCAATGATGTTTTCCCTTCAGATTCAAGCTTACTCATAGTTTTTCTAAGTTCCAAATTCTCCAGCTTTGCCTTAGGTGCCTTAGGTAGATTTGATAGCTTTTTATTTAAGTATCTAGAGTTACTTTTTATAAAGTCTGTTATCTGTTTTACTGATGTCACTTCACGAATATTTATTCTGACTAGATTTCCTATGGCTTCAATTGCAAGTGGTGGATATTTGTCTTTAGTTGGGGAAGTTACTGTATTGAAAATAATAATGTTTACAAAAGTTGAGAGCCAGTAGATGTTGTTTAGATTTAACTTTGTAGTAAGATCTTGAGCGGTCTGTGTGATTAGTAACTTGTTTTCTTTAGAGATCAGTTTTAGTACTGAATGATTCTGGTATGGAAATCCATCCTTTGGAATATGGCAAAGCTTTCTTACGGCAAATACTATATATTCAAAGTCCTTACTGTCCTCAAGCATTCTAAAATACTTTTCTTCTTCCTGAGTTACGGTAGATTCTGGAATTTTAATTCTCATAAGTGAATTTTATCACTCTTACAAAAAAACACTTAGTTTACAAACTTAGTGTTTTATACAAAGCTCTCCTGCTCTGATAGTCTTTATTACATGAACGTAAGAGATGCAAGAAGGCATTTGCCAAAACGACTGAAGAAATTATCTGATGAGCAGGTAATTGCTCTTGTAAATCAGCTTGAGTTTTTAGCTGAAATCTTTATTGAGACCTTTGAAGAAGCTGGTTCCAAAAAACAACGTGGGGTTATTGACAGTGTAATTAGGGAGGGAGACAATGGAAAAAGAAACTAAACAAATGAATGCAATCCTTTATATCCGTGTATCCACAAGAGAGCAAGTAGAAAACTATAGCTTAGCTTCTCAAGAGAAAATCTGCAGAGAATACGCAGAGAGGCAAGGATGGAATATTGTGAATATTTTCCGGGAGGAAGGAGAATCTGCAAAGACCGCTGATAGAACAGAACTTCTTAAACTCCTAGAGTATTGCCGGACTAATAAAGGTAAAGTGGACATTCTTCTAGTTTATAAGTTTGACCGTTTTGCTAGAAACTCTGCTGACCATCATGCTGTAAAAGCAATACTACTTAAAAACGGTGTCAAAGTGCGTTCCGCAACTGAGATGGTAGATGAAACTCCGGGGGGAAAGCTAATGGAATCCATATTTTCAGCCATTGCTCAATTTGATAATGATGTTAGATCAGATAGAACTAGAGAAGGTATGAGAGAAAAGATAAGACAGGGACATTGGGCATGGAAGGCTCCAATCGGTTATAAAAATTCTCCAACGGGAATGCTAGTGGACGAAGAGAGATCAGTGTTTATAAAAAGAGCGTTTGAAGAATATGCAAAAGGAGGCTTTACTGTTAAAGCAGTAACAAACAAGCTGAATAGATGGGGTTTGCGTACAGAAAAGGGTAAGAAAGTTACTCCTCAGCTATTAGTAAAAATATTTAATAACAAAATTTACTGTGGAATTGTAGAAGCATGGGGAGAAGAACATGAAGGAGTTCATTCTCCCTTGATAAGCAAAGCGTTGTTCCATAAAGTGAACTCTATTAGATTAGGTAAATCAGTGACAGCTGCTATCCCACATTTTAGTAGAAATCCCTTCTTCCCACTTAAGAATATTCTTACCTGTATGTACTGTGGCAAGCATTTAACTGGTAGCAACTCAACTGCCAGAAATAAAACTAAACATGCATACTATCACTGCGTCTGTGGAGCTGTAAGAGTACGCAAAGAGGTAGCTGAAAATAACTTTTACAACTACCTGAAAGATATTCAGCCAAATCCTGATCTAATACACATGTTTAAGCTAATACTTGCAAATACCTGGAAGAAAAAACATATAGAGGCTAGTAAATCTGTTGAAAGGATAGATAATGAAATTTCAAATATTAAAAATCTCAAAGATAAATTGCTTCAGAAGAACCTTGACGGAATTGTTTCAAACGAGGATTACATTGAACAAGTAAAAATTTGCAATGAAAACATTACAACAAAAGAGATAGAGAGAGCGGAGTATAGAGAACGAGAGACTAGCTCTGACCATTTAATATCATTAGTTGAAACCTTATTTGAGGACGTTTCTTCTCTATGGTTTGAGGCCAATCTAGAAAACAAACAAAGGTTTCAAAACCTTATCTTTTCACATGGTTTGCCAATAAATAATACTGGATTTGGAACCGCTACTTTAGGTCTTCCTTTCAACCTAATTAGGGATTTTGCAGGCGATGAAACAACTTTGGTGACCCCACGGGAAGTCGAATCCCGGTCTGCAGAATGAGAATCTGCCGTCCTAGGCCACTAGACGATGGGGCCGCGTCTGCATATTTTATCCTATTTGGAAGGATAAAACAAATTTTTAGCCTCGTGTAATTGTCTCAATTATTTGTTCGAAGAGACTCTTTGGTGTATAATTTGAGCGTGGAAAAGATCTTCCTATCCGTGGTCATACCCTGCTTCGATGAAATGGCGAACCTCCAAAAGGGTGTGCTCGATCATGTGAAAAGTTACCTTGATAGACAACGCTATACATACGAGGTCATTATCGTCGATGACGGCTCAAAAGATGGAAGTGTGGAGTTCATAAAGCATTTCGTAAAAGATAACACGAAAACGTTTCGGTTTATCGAAAATAAGCATTTGGGTAAAGCTGGTGCTGTAACTGCAGGTGTTTTGGAAGCGAAAGGTGAGTATACTCTCTTTACCGACATGGATCAGGCTACACCGATCGAAGAGGTAGAAAAGCTCATGGTCGAATTTAAAAAAGGTTCTGATATCGTGATCGGTTCTCGAAATACAGAACGAAAAAATTCCCCCTGGACTCGACAAATAATGTCACGTGTTTGGATAATGCTTCGAACGTATCTGGTCGGGCTTAAAGGAATTACCGATACGCAGTGTGGTTTTAAAATGTTCACGAAAGAAGCAGGAAAAGAAATCTTCTCAGCCATAAAAACGATTCATAACGGATTTTCACCTGTGGACGGATCAAGTGTCACCGCAGGTTTTGACGTCGAGCTTCTGTACATTGCCCAGAGAAAAGGTTATACAATAAAAGAAGTACCGGTAAAATGGTTGTATGTTGAAACGAGAAGAGTAAACCCACTAAAGGATTCGATAGAAGGTTTACAAGATCTTTTCAGGATAAAACAACGAGACTCACAAGGGTTCTATTCACAAAAACGTACCTAGGTACACATGCTACTCAAAAAAATCATTATCGCTGGTTTTCTCACGACGATCATTGCCTTATTCTTTTACTCATTCACGCAAGTAGATCTGGGACTTACCATGACCCGTGTATCAGTATGGCAAGGCATCCAAACTTGGTTTCAGCATATCGGTTACTTCGATCGCCACCTCTCGACGTATCTCTACGCAGGACTGATAACGCTTCTGTTCCTTTTCTACTTCCTGTTTATAAAGTTAACGAGAGAGAAAAAGATTGATGTAAAAACGATTTGGAGACTACTTCTCTTGATGACAGTCATTCTCACTTTCTCCTATAACGCTTTTTCCTATGATCTTTTTAACTATGTTTTCGACGCGAAGATCATAACGCATTATCACCAAAACCCTTATGAGCATAAGGCTTTAGACTATCCGGGAGACCCGATGTTAGGCTTTATGCACTGGACGCAGCGCACCCTTCCGTATGGACCATCGTGGCTTTTAGTTACCGTTCCACTTTCGGTTATCGGATCACAAGTGTTTCTGGTAACGTTCTTTCTCTTTAAAATTATGATTGTGAGCTGTTTTATCGGCACACTCGTAATGTTGCGAAAGATTATCCGGAAAGTAGCTCCGGCAGATGAAGCGTTCGCTTTGGTTTTCTTTGGTCTTAACCCCCTCGTAATTATCGAATCTCTTGTTTCGGCACATAATGATATCGTGATGATGTTTTTTGCTATCACTGCTCTGTATTACCTCGTGCAACAACAGACAGTAAAAGCTACACTCTTTTATATTCTCTCGATAGGCATTAAGTATGCTACCGCATTTTTATTGCCGGTATTTGCTTTTGTATGGATTCAGCAACGAAAAAAGAAAACGATTAACTGGGAGAGGGTATTTCTAGTCATGACTGCGCTTATGTCTCTTGGTGTGATCGGCGCAACGTATAGGACGAATTTTCAACCATGGTACTTAATAAATATGTTGCCATTTGCTGCGCTTATTGGAAAAAAGCCCTACATATTTATTCCCACAATACTTCTTTCTCTTGCTTCTTTGCTTCTGTACATTCCTTTTCTCTATACGGGAAACTGGGATAAGCCAATCCCATCAATTCTTGATATGATAATGTATACAGGTATCTTCCTCTCTCTTCTCTTTACCGGGGGATGGTACGTGAAAAAGCTCGTAGTGAAAGCATAATGAAAGAACTGAATCATCTTATCGCCACCTTCGTATCCTTCGTAAAAAGAAATAAGTTTCTCATTCTGGCTTTCGGAGGTATTCTGATCCTCATACTCTTTTCCCGACTTTTTCAGATCATGTCGCTTCCTCTCTTTACCGATGAGGCCATCTATGTCCGTTGGGCACAGATTGCCAGGTATGATCCGAACTGGCGATTTATCTCACTTACTGATGGGAAGCAGCCATCGTTTATTTGGTTCGCTATGATCGTTATGCGTTTTGTCTCTGATCCTCTTCTTGCATCTCGCTTGGTTTCAGTCGGAGCAGGATTAGGTAGCGCCATTGGTCTCTTTTTCTTAGGTCGGGAGCTCTTTAAGAATAGGTGGGTGGGTCTTGTTGCCAGCCTTCTCTATCTTGTCTATCCGATGGGTGTGGTCTACGACCGAATGGCTCTTTATGATAGTTTGGTTGGCATGTTTTTTATCTGGGCATTATATCTGGAAGTACTTTTAGTTCGTAGGGTGCGTCTGGATATAGCCTTACTCTTAGGTATGGTCATGGGTGCAGGCATGCTCACAAAGACGAATGCCTTTTTCAGCATTCCCCTCATGGTTTTCTCACTTGCTCTTTTTGATTTCAAGCAAAAAGATGTCGTTGTTCGTCTCATTCGATGGGCCGCCTATGCGGGTATCGCAGTCTTTTTAGCACTGGGGATGTACTCGATACTTCGTCTGTCTCCTTTTTATCACATTATTAATGATAAGAATGCTATTTTCGTTTTTCCGCTCAATGAATGGATAAAGGATCCTGGACAATATCTCACGAGTAATCTTCGGGGACTCTTTGATTGGTTACGTCATTATATGACGATACCATGGCTTGTGCTTGTTGTGATGGCATTTTTCCGACCGGAGAAGTCAGGGAGATCCTACGTAAAATCAGTTGCATATTATCTTTTACCTTTTGCAGCAGGAACACTCGCTCTGTTTGTTTATGGCAGTGTTACCCACCAAAAAGATTTCTTCTATGAAAAACTTCCTTTTGTCTCACTCCTTTTCTTAGCTATTGTCATGCTTCGAGCGTTCATGACGTATAAAGACCGCTTAGGCGAGAAGCTACTTCTTATAGTTGCATTTGCAATGCCATTTATTTACCTGGCGACATTTGGCCGGACTATCTATCCGCGATTTATTTTCTTTATGACCGTACCGCTTCTGATACTCGTCTCATATACGCTTGTTTCACTGAGGCGGTATCTGAAAGACACGAAGCTCTATGCCGGATTTTTTGTTTTACTCCTTTTACTCCCTGTGTATATCTCCCACGGAGTTATCACTGATATAGCTCGATCGCCAATTCCGCTTTCTGATCGTGAGCAGTACGTCAATGCTTGGCCGGCGGGGGGTGGTATTCATGAAGCAATAGATTTTTTGAATAACCAGTCAAAAAGAAGAACTATCTATGTTGCTTCACTAGGTGATTTTGGTTCGCTGCCGAAGTACGCTGTTGAGATCTACCTAGGTGATAATAAAAATGTAATCAGAAGAGACCCCGGTGTCTATCCGGTTCCTGATGCTATTCCTGATGACCTTCTCAAACACGCCGCTATAATGCCGACCTATGTCCTTTCTTCAAATCAAAATGAGTTCGATGCACAGACAAAATTATGGCCTCTTAGAAAAATACTTGAGATTCGAAAAGGTGTAGGAAAATCGTACACGAGACTCTATCAAGTACTTCCTCAATGAAAGAACGTATACGTAGTCATAGGTATTTACTGCTCGTTCTGATCCTATCGATAATTCCTTTAGCAAGTCTCTTCTTTACGAACGACTCACCTCACACCAGTGATGGCGCGATGCATCTGGTGAGAATAGGTGCTTACTATAAGGAAATCATCTCAGGACAGTTTCCTGTTCGTTGGGCGAGTGATCTTAACTACGGTTATGGTACTCCTCTTTTTAATTTTTTTCACCCATTACCCTATGTGTTTTCTCTTCCTTTTGTGGCTGTAGGAATAGGTCTTGTTGGTACGCTCAAAGTACTTTTTCTCCTGAGCTTTGTTCTCTCAGGAGTTTTTATGTATTTCTTCGCCAGGGCATTCTTTGAGGACGAGTTTACGGCATTTTTTGTAACCATTTTTTATCAATTCGCGCCGTATCGTTTGGTTGAGATTATCGTGAGGGGAGGAGCAGGAAGTGCTTTTAGCTACTCCTTTTTTCCGTTAGTTCTCTACGGGATCGTTATGTTCAATAAGACATCGAGGTATCGGTATGCCTTTGTCACTATTGTTTCTACCGCTCTTCTTATTTTTTCTCATAACATGCTTGGGTTCCTTTTTTGTGTTCTCAGTGGCCTTTTTGTTCTCTTTTTTGCCAAAAACATACGAATGAAAATGCTCAGTCTTTTTTTGTTAGGTGTAGGTGTCATACTCTCAGCGACATTTCTTCTTCCTGTACTTTTGGAGTATCGATACACGTATGGCTATTTATTCACCAAGGATTTATTTCGTAATCATTTTGTTGATCTTTACAAGTTTTTTGTCCCGAACTTTTTTGATACTGAGAGATTACGTGTCGCTGAGGTTTCGGTTCAGTTCGGATTATTTCACACAATAGGCCTTCTTCTCGGAGCAATCTACCTTATCAGCAAAGTAAAAAATAAAAAACACAAAACACTTTTCCTTTTTTCCCTTTTGATCATCCTAGTTTCTGTCTTTCTTATGACCCCTCTCTCAAAGCCTCTCTGGGAACATATCCCTCTCCTGCGATCGTTTCAGTATCCATGGCGTATTCTCGCGGCAGTAACTTTTGCTACTTCTCTTCTGTCAGTTAGCTATCTTATGATTATAAAAAATAGAACGATACAAGGACTAGTTCTTCTTCTGACGATCATAGCAACACTCTACTACTGGAAGCCGCCTCAGGGATTTGTTTCTATTAACGAGGAAGAATACTGGAACTACCCTCTTAGTACAAATTACTATGGGGAGGTCGATACTATCTGGGCTGCAGGTCCAGCAGGATCATATCCTAAAAACCGTGTCGATGTCATAGGTGGAAAAGCTACGATCCGGAATTTTCAGAAAAATGCTGCACAACAACAGTTCACTATACAAGCTGAGACGGATGCTCAGCTTGTCAGCAGAACGCAGTTTTTTCCCGGATGGAAAGTGTATGTTGATGGCAAGATCACGCACGTTGATTTCCAAGATCAGAACTGGAGAGGGCTTATAACCTTTCGAGTGCCTCAGGGTGAACACAACGTAGATATCATTTTTAACCAGAGCTTTTACCAACGTCTTGGTAACTATCTTACGATTATTACCTTTATTGCGATTATCGGTGGACTGTTTGTTTTTCGTAAGAAAAAACAGTTATGAAAGCAAAAGAGCTTTTTTTCGTTGTCGCACTTTTTTTACTCATTACCTGTGGGTTTTTTTATAAAACAATCCTGCTAGGACATGTTCCTTTTCCTGGTGACTTGCTCGTTTCGGAGTATAACCCATGGAAAACAGAATCATATAATGGCTACGGACCAGGGGGTGTACCGAATAAAGCTCAGTACTTTGATGTTATTAGACAGATTTATCCGTGGCGGACATTGAGTACCGATCTTTTTAAGCAAGGTCAGGTGCCATTATGGAACCCATATAATTTTTCAGGGAGTCCACTTTTAGCAAATATTCAGTCGGCTGTATTGTACCCTCTGACTGTTGTTTACTTATTTCTTCCTCAAGTTGTTGCCTGGTCTCTGCTCGTTTTTCTTCAACCGTTTTTATCTTGCATCTTCACCTATCTTTTTTGTAGAAAGATAGGGATGAATACTACTGCTGCTATCTTTAGCTCAGTCTCGTTTAGCTTCTCGCTCTTCCTTTCTGTTTTTCTCGAATACAACACCATCGGGCAAGTCGTTATGTGGCTTCCTCTCGCGCTTTTTTTCTTTGAACGTTTCCTTGAAGAGAAACGTTTTTGGGATGGTCCTCTTATGGCCCTCTCTTGCAGTCTTCTTTTCCTGGCCGGACATCTTCAAGTTGCCGGCTTGAGTGCTGTTTTTATACTTGCTTACGGAGTGATAAGAATACTGTTCACAAAAAAGAGAAGGCTTAACCTACCGTATTTTTTATTACTGCTATTATTAGGAGTAGGAATTGCCGGTATCCAACTACTTCCTGCGATCGAACTTTCTTCTCTTTCTGCACGTACAGCGCATGAACAATCTTTTTTGCTTAATCAGCTCTTGCTTCAGCCATATCAATTGATTATGTTTTTCGCTCCGGATATCTATGGAAACCCGGCATTTAGAAATTATCTCCTTGACGCCTCGTATCCAACAAAGGCTGTATTTATCGGCATTATTCCTCTCTTTTTCGTTTTCGTTACTATGCTTTCCCGACAAAAAAATATCGTCATCAAGTCGTTCCTTGCTCTGGCTATTGTTTCATTTCTGCTACTTCTGAGATCACCCATAACAGCCTTACTGTATACGTTGCCGGTTCTTAACGGTAGCTCACCTTCAAATGGCATATTTCTTCTGAGCTTTTGTCTTTCGATTCTGGCCGGGTTTGGGTTCATGGTTCTCCAGAAAGAGAAGACAAAAATGTATACACATGTTGTTCTCTTTCTAGCGAGCTTTCTCGTTGTATTCGCTTTAGCTTATTTCGTCGGACCGAAGATGCAGATGAAGAATCTTGTAATACCGGGGATGATTTTTCTCATAGGATGTGTCACATACAGAGTAGCGATGCTTATTAAGAGGGAGAAAGTCGCCTTAGTTCTTCTTATAGTTCTTGTGGCGTTTGATTTATTCTATTACTTCCAAAAATTTAATCCTTTTGTCCCCGCAAATCTCGTTTTTCCAAAAAATGAAGTAGTTTCCTGGTTACAGAAGCATGCGGGAAATAACAGATTTGTCGGATACGGAAATGCTGCTATTGATGCAAATTATCAGACACAGTATAGAATCTATTCGCCGAATGGCTATGACCCCTTATATCCACGTCAGTATGGAGAGTGGGTACAGTCAGCTAAAGATGGTAAACTAGCCAGAACGTTTACCAATGCTACCAGATCAGATGCGGTAATTCCGATTGAAGGTACAGGCTATGATGTTTTTATTCCTGAAATAACCCAACGGGTCCTTAATATCGGTGGAGTTAAGTATATCTTGATACTAGGTGATCATTCTTTCTCTGAGTCTAAGTTCAAAAAAGTATTTCAGGTAAACAATTGGTCAATACTTGAGAATAAAACGGTACTCCCCCGAGCATTCTTTGCGACAGAGGCCAAGCAGGTTTCATCAAAAGAAGCTTTTGAGAAAGCATTTTTTTCACCGGACTTTCGTCCTGAAACGACGGTTCTTCTTGAAAAAAGTGTTTCTCTTTCAGGACAAAAAGGCGAGATTCTTTCGTCAAAGCAGTCAGAAAATACAAAAAGCTTTAACGTATCGGTCAGAGGAAACGGATTACTTTTCCTCTCAGACACTTTTTATCCAGGCTGGAAGGCTTTTGTGGATGGGCACGAAACCATGATTCTTAAGGCTAATTACACGTTTCAAGCAATCGAAGTACCAGCTGGCAAGCACACTATCATCTTTCGCTTCTTGCCTTCATCCTTCTCATCGGGTACGAAACTGACTATAATAAGTTTAGTACTGCTTTGTTTCTCAGTATTTCTATTCGAAAAGCTTAAGCGCTATGCGAGATAGACTGTATTTATTAACGCTTGTTCTTATTTTTTCCTTGGCATTTATACTTCGTTTTTACAAACTAGGGAGTATTCCTCGTGGACTACAGCAAGATGAGACATCGATAGGGTATAACGCCTACAGTATCTTAAAAACAGGAAAAGACGAGTATGGTATAAGTTATCCACTGTATTTTAAGGCCTTTGGTGAATATAAAATGCCCGGGTATATCTATCTCTCCGTTGCACCTATTTCTTTTTTCGGTCTGACAGAGTTTGCAGTGAGGTTCCCATCAGCTTTCTTCGGAAGTGTAACTGTTATAGCTTTTTACTTCTTACTTCGTCAGATACTTGATCGTGAACAGAGATATATTGTACTTATCGCAACGCTGCTTCTGGCTATAAATCCTTGGCATATTCATTTTTCCCGTGGTGCATTTGAGGTTACTGTGGCGCTGTTCTTTATAACACTTGGGACGCTCAGTTTTATTGTAACGCTGAGAAGAAATCTATGGTATGCATTGTTGAGCGGACTCTGCTTTGCGCTTTCTGTTTATACCTATACTATCTCCAGACTCTTCGTTCCATGCTTCATTGTCCTTTTGATCTATCTCTATAGAAAAAATATAAAAGAGGAACAAAAAAGAGCTTTGTTTCTCTTTCTTATCACGACAGGTATTTTTCTGCTTCCGTTTTTCTTAACTCTTTTCTCGCGAGGCGGTTTCTCATCAAGCTCCGGTACGCTTATTTTCTCAAGTGCGGCTGTGAAGGCACCACTTCTTGAATATAGAAGTTATTTTTTTGATGAGCCGGTTCTCGTGACAAAAATACTTTTTAATTTCTTTGTCCTGACAGGACTTCAGTATGTAAAAAACATCTTTTCCTATTTATCTGCTGACTTCTTCTTTCTTTCGGGTTCAGCGCATGGAAATCATGGAATAGGTAATGTAGGTATGTTTTATCTGTTTGAACTGCCGACTATGCTTTTAGGTATGTTTTATGCATTCACAAAGCATAAAACATATTTCATATTTTTCTCTTGGGCGATTTTGAGTGTACTTATTGCCAGTTTGACGCGGGAGGCACCACAAGCAACACGGAGTTTTTATCTCACTATCCCACTTTCTTTCTTTTCGGCTTTGGGTATCTATCATGTGCTGTTGCTACTGAAGAATATTAGGAGGAGTTATATCCGTATATTTCTCTGCAATTTTATTGCTATCTTTGTTCTTTATAATATAGTTTATTACCTCTCATCCTACTACGTACGATTCCCCATTTTTTACGCTAAGTCATGGAGAGCAACTGATAAGGCAATGACTGAGTATTTAGTATCACACGAAAATGAGTATAATCAAGTTCTTATCGACTCTGATTCAGGATTCTTGTATACATCCTATCTTTTTTATAGTAACTATCCACCGGAGGTATTCCAGAAAACAGTAAAACGTTTACCAGATGATAGAGAAGGTTTCAGTAAAGTTGTATCTTTTGGTAAATATAGGTATAAGACCATGGATTGGTCGAAAGACTATCAAAAAGAGAATCAGCTTATCCTAACGACCGCTGATCGAAAGCCGAAAGAGATACCAGCACTTGTTTCGTTTTACTATCCGAAACGTCCGGTTGCTCTTTCTGTCAATGAAGAAATACTACAGTATCCTGTCGAAGATACATCGTATGTCTTGGTGAAATCAGAGTAATTATGTTTGAAAAATATAAACAAATCATTTTTCTTTCCATCATATTCCTAGGGGTTATTTTGCGATTTTTTCTTCTCGGTATAAATCCGCCAAGTCTTGATTGGGATGAGGCAAGTCTCGGTTATAACGCTTATAGTATTCTGAAAACAGGAGCAGATGAATATGGAAATGTATTACCATTGAGTATCCGTTCATTTGACGATAATAAGCCTCCTGCCTATGTCTATCTTACTGTGCCTTCTATAGCCCTTTTTGGTCTGACAGAATTCGCTGTTCGATTACCGAGTGCTCTTCTTGGGATTCTAACCATACCGGTCACCTATTACTTGGTTTTGGAGCTTCTCGGCGGACGAGAAAAAAAAGTTCGTGAAGGAATCGCCCTTCTTGCAGCATTTTTCATCAGCGTTTCTCCATGGCATCTTCAGTTCTCGCGTGCAGCATTTGAAGGAAATGTCGGGTTGTTCTTTTTTCTCCTCGGACTACTCTTACTACTCAGAGGGGTAAAACAGCAAAAATATCTTATTTTTTCGACGTTATCTTTTGTGCTCAGTCTTTACTCCTATCACAGTTTTCGCCTCATCGTTCCGATAGTTCTTCTCGGTGTATTTGCACTCTTTTATAAAGAACTAGTAATAAAGAAAAAAATGATTTTTGCCTCATTAGGACTCTTTTTACTGCTATCTCTTCCTATCTGGCAAAGTTTCCTTAGTGCAGGTGCAGCTTCATCAAGACTTTCTATGGTGAGCGGCATAGGTTCCTCCGATCAGTTAACGCGGTCAATTAAAGAGCTTCATTATGATAAGGAACAAAATGATCCATTTGGATTATTATTTCATAATAGAAGAGTAGTATATGGGCTTCAGATTGCAAAAGGTTATTTAGATCATTTTAATCCTGATTTTCTTTTTCTCCATGGTGATGGCGGGCGACAGCATCATGCAGTTGATATGGGAATGCTGTATCTCTGGGAGCTTCCTTTTATTGCGCTCGGCTTGCTTTGGTTAAGTAGAAAAGTTGATAGAGGAATACTACTGCTTTTCTTTACTCTCCTGGTATCGCCTCTTGCATCGTCCATTACCTCCGGTACTCCCCATCCTGTACGGGCGATTATTATGCTTTTTCCCCTTCATGTCTTTACAGCTGCTGGAGTGTACGTCGGGATTATTTCTCTCACAAAGATAAAATATCGATTGGCAAAGATCCGTCTCAGCTTTATCATCTTTTCTTTGGGGGTGGTATTATTTCTCTTCAACTTTTCGTATTACGTACATCAGTACTATGTCCATACACCAATAGAGTACGGAGATTTTTGGCAGTACGGCTATAAAGAGGCATTTGCTTACGCAAAAGGAGAAGAAAAAAATGCGCGAAAAATTATTATTACCTACACATATGATCAGCCATATATCTATTACCTCTTTTATAACAAGATTGATCCTGTATGGTATCAGAAAAACTGGGATTACTTAGGAAATGGTACGGTTGAACGTATGAGAAGAGTCATTGGGAAGTATGAGTTTAAAAACTTTTCTTATGGAGATGAAGCAGATGAGCGGAATACATTACTTATCGGAAGTCCGAATCAAATCGGGGAAGATACGCCAGGGATTATAAAAGAGATTCTGTTTCCTGATGGGACAGTAGCATTTAGAATAATCAAAACATGAAGCCAACAATTCTCAGACATGTAAAATATTTTTTGTTTGCCTGTATTATTTCTTTACCGGTTGTACTTCCGTACTTTCATAAGGGCTATTTCCCAACGCACGATGGAGAATGGGCGGTTGTTCGGTTGGGAGATATGTATCGTACAGTGAAGGATGTTCAGATTCCGGCTCGTTACAGTGGACATCTGAATTTCGGATACGGATATCCACTATTTAACTTTGCCTATCCATTTCCTTATTATTTGGGGCTTGCACCTCTTGCGCTAGGGGTGGGGCTTGTTGGTAGTGTTAAACTTCTTTTCGTTCTTAGTGTTCCTTTCTCTTGTTTCTTCATGTTTTTGCTAGGACGCGAGTTGTGGAAGGATAATTTGTCCGGTGCGGCAAGCGCTATTTTATATACGTATCTCCCCTATCGCCTTGTTGATTTATACGTCCGAGGGTCTCTTGGAGAATCACTCGCTTTTGCCCTTTTTCCTCTCATTTTTTATCTTGCTGTACGACTTATCCGCAAGCCAGAGTCAAAGATGCTCCCTGTCTTTATCGGTATCTCCTATGCAGCGCTCATAATGACGCATAATATTATGGCGATTCTTTTTACCGGTGTTTTCGTTTTCTTTCTCATAGGAGCCTATCTTATAGAACAAAAAACGATTATCAAACCGTTTCTACTCAGCTTTTTGATCGCACTGATGTTATCTGCCTTTTTCTGGCTGCCAGCATTAGCTGAGAAGCACAATATCCTCCTGTCTAAAATACCTATTGCAGATAGAAATCTCTACTTTGTTCATTTGGACCAACTGATTTTTCCTAAGTGGGGATTTGAACCACCAACAGCAAAAAATGGATTTAGTTATCAAATAGGATGGCCACATCTGTTATTACTTCTTATTACGTACATTCTTCTTTGCTATGAATGGTTGAAAAAATTCAAGTCTCGACATTTTAGTCTTACGATACAGACTGTCTTGCTGGTTACTATTCTTTTCCTCACGTTTCTTATGTTTAAGTCCTCGTCATTTCTTTGGGAACTTCCTCTTTTATCAGAGATAAATTATCCCTGGACACTACTCGCACCAATAGGATTCTTAATAAGTTTACTGTGTGGGTACCTTTTAACGAAGGGAACATATGTGAAAAATCTTGGGTTTTTTCTAGTGATTATTGCTGTTGTAGAATTTCTCCCGCTTGCAAAACCACAACAGTATTTTGATAAAGGGGATACATATTATCTTTCGAATGACGCGACGACGACTTCGTCAAATGAATTGATGCCTCTTTGGGTCAAAGAACAGCCTAAGAGTCGAGTGACAGAAAAGATACAGGTAGTAACGGGAAGAGCAAAAATAGAGAATCTTACAGCTTCTTCAAAAAATGTCTTCTTTACTGCCGATGTACTTACCGCTGCTAAACTACGAATAAATACTATTTATTACCCCGGTTGGAACATCACGGTTGACAAACAAGAGGCAGCCTTCTCGTATGCAAACGATAAAGGAGTCATGGAGTTTCAACTTAATCCCGGTATGCATACTATTTCAGCAAAATTCACTGAAACACCTTTACGTTTCTTCTCAAACATGATCTCTCTTATTGGATGGGGAATCATATTGTTACTCATAGCGAGGTGGTTATTCCTTTCCAAGAAAGCCGAGTAAGCATCATGAAGCCTGTACTTTTTTTCTGTATTATTGTTTTGCTCTCAATTCCGGCGGTTTTTCCACTTTTTCAATCGGGATTTTTCCCTATGCATGATGATACACAAGTTGCCCGAGTTCATGAGATGGGGCAAGCGTTAAAAGATGGTGTCTTTCCAGTGCGGATAGTTACTAATCTCGGGTACGGTTATACCTATCCTATTTTCAATTTTTACGCACCACTAGCCTACTATGTTGGTGGACTCTTTACACTACTTGGGTTCTCTAGTTTGACGGGTGCAAAGCTCATGATCATCATCGGCGTATTCTTATCAGGGCTGACGATGTATCTTCTCGGAAAAGAAATCTGGGGACGTTTTGGAGGAGTACTTGCTGCGCTTTTGTATGTCTATGCTCCTTATCATGCTCTTGATATCTATGTTCGCGGTGATGTTTCGGAAATCTGGGCATATGGCTTTATACCTCTGGCATTTTACGGACTATTAAAACTTTATAGAACACAACAGTGGTGGTATGTTATTGCTGGTTCTGTAGGATATGCAGGCATAATTCTCTCACATAATTTGACTGCGCTTATGGTAACACCGTTTCTTTTTCTGTTCACGATAATAATTGCGGTAGCGAAGGTTTCTAAAAAGAAGAGAAACATGCTTTTTTTCTGCTTGCCAATCGTTTTCGGTATCGTTCTTTCTTCATTTTACTGGATACCGGCTTTAGCTGAAATGAAGTACACAAATGTACTTTCGCAGATCGGAGGAGGAGCACATTTTATTGATCATTTTGTCTGCCCTTCACAATTATGGGAGAGTCAGTGGGGTTATGGTGGATCGGTAAAAGGTTGCTTGGACGGGATGTCTTATCGAGTTGGAAAGCTGCACCTTCTTGGTGTGCTCGTTACACTCGTTCTTTTTCTTTTTTCGAAGAGAAAGAATCATGAACAGACGGTTCTTTTTCTTTTTTTCATGTTCTCCTGTTTTCTTTCAGTTCTTTTGCTTCTACCAGTTTCTGAACCCCTGTGGAGTGCTGTTCCGTTCATGTCTTTTTTTCAGTATCCGTGGCGCTTTCTCATCTTGGTGTCGTTTTTCTCATCGATACTGATTGGATCAGTTGTTTCTTTACTGCCAACGTTTGTTGTGAAACAAAGAGAGTACATGCAGCCACTCCTCACTCTCATTCTCGTCTTGGTGGGCATCGGTTTTTTATATCTCAAGCTTTTTGTCCCCCAGTCTATAGAGAAACGTGAGGATCAATACTATACCAACAAAGCGATGCTTCGGTACACAACATCAAAGTTGTCAGATGAGTATTTGCCAATGCATTTTACAATACCTACATCGGCTTCTGGGGTTGTAACCGATCGATTTGTAGGGCAGGGGATACGTGTCTCGGATGTTTCAGAAAGAACTGGGGACATACGTGCTCGTATTCAAACAAAAGAAAAAACAAATGTTTTGGTTAAAATAGCCTATTTTCCTTCCTGGGAAATTTTGATTAACGGAGTAATTTCTTCGTTTCAAAAAAGCAATCAGGGGCTTTTGCTTACGCTTCCACCTGGAGAGCATGTAATTCGGATTCATACTAAACAAACACCAATTGAGTTACTCTCTACGATTATCTCAATAATTGGTATCATTACTCTCTCTACTGGTATAATTTATCACAGGAAAGCAAAACATTATGCAAAAAGTTAAAGAGCTCTCTATCTTCTTTCCGTTCTGGAACGAGCAGCACAACATTGAGCAGGTGGTAAAAAAGGCAAGTAAGATAGCAGCCGATGTGGCCGAAAATTGGGAAATTTTGATGATTGATGACGGATCAACTGATAAAACAAAGCAAATCGCAGAAAAGTTGGCAGACGAAAATAAACATCTTCGTGTTATCAGTCATACTCCGAATAGAGGGTATGGTGCAGCATTGAGTGAAGGGTTTCGGAATGCTCGGTATAAGCTTGTTGTTTTTAATGATGGAGATGGGCAGTTTGATTTTTCAGAAATCTCCTTTTTTCTCGAGAAGATCGAAAACGCCGATATGGTCATAGGTTATCGAAAGAAACGCCACGACCATCCGTTTCGTCATGTGCTTATGATGCTCCTGAAAGTATGGGATCTTGCTTTCTTTCATTTCTATTTCCGTGACATTGATTGCGGATTTAAACTTTTTAAGAAGAGTGCATTAGAGAGTATCGGGTCTTTACGTTCAGAAGGAGCTATGATCTCAACAGAAATCCTCGCGAAGGCAAAAGCAAGGGGTCTAAAAATAGAAGAAGTTGGTGTAACGCATCTGCCAAGAAAATACGGAGATCAAAGTGGTGGAAATGTGTTTGTGATCATTCGGGCAATGCTTGAGAGCCTCATTCTTTATCAGGATATAAAAAACAAGCGATTTTAACATAATGGACGAAGTTGATATTGTATTACTTACAAAACGATCAGTACGCAGCATTGCGGCACTTATTTCTCGCAACTTTTTTCTAAACATAGTATCGACAATCTCTTTCTTCCTCATTGCTGCTGTTCTCATACCTGAGGATATCGGTCTCTATACCGCGGTAATTGCTATACAGCGGATCATAGGGTTTATTACTGATTTTGGTCTTGGCGCCGCACTTATTCAAAAAAAAGAAGAGTTGGTAGATTCGGATATAATGACGAGTTTTACTATACAGGCATCGATAACATTTCTCGTTTTCTTCATAGTCTTGTTACTGCATGGATATATTAGTTCATACCTTCACCTTAGTGCTCCAGCAGAACGTTTACTCATAGCGCTAGCTTTTTGCATATTTCTTTCGTCGTTTAAGACAATACCTTCTATCCTTCTTGAGAGAAAAATACGATTCGAAAAGCTCGTTATACCGCAGATTGTAGAGCAACTAACCTTTAATATTCTGTTAATAATCTTTGTTTTGAAAGGTTTTCGAATCGACAGTTATACGATTGCGTTTCTTGCTTCAAGTCTCATTGGTATACCTTTTTACTACTATGTTTCACCCTGGAAGATACGACTGGGTATCGACAAGAAGTCTTTACACCATCTGAAGTTCGGTGCGCAGTTTCAAGCGAAAAATGTTTTAGCTGCTCTAAAAGATGATGCTCTGACTATTTTTTTGGCAAAGACGTTGAGTTTTACTCAGCTAGGATATATCGGATTTGGTCAAAGAATCGCTTTTCTCTCTTTTCGATATGTTGTCGATAATGTGACAAAAGTCACCTTCGCTACATACTCAAGAATGCAAGATAATCTTGATCTCTTGCGAAAAGCGATAGAAAAGTCGCTCTTCTTTGTGAGTTGTGCGATGTTTCCTATCTTGACCGGTCTCATTGTTATTGCGCCATATTTCCTTCGTTACTTTCCGGGATTTCATAATAAATGGGAGCCTGCTTCAATAAGTCTTATCTTTTTCTCTTTGAATGCGCTTGTTTCATCTCTTTCAAGTATCTTAGTGAACATTCTTGATGCAAATGGTCGGGTGAAAGTAACGCTTTTCCTTATGATCATCTGGACAATACTTACCTGGATCTTAACGCCGCTTTTTATTCTGTTGTATGGCTATAATGGTGTAGCTATAGCTTCTTTTCTCATTACGCTTACGATATTCATCACTATCTATTTTGTACGACAGATAGTGACGTTCAGTTTTTTCGGTAGTATTTATAAACCGTTCATTTGTTCAGCTGTGATGGTAGTGGTGCTTCTAACGCTCTCACCCATGGTTATAAAGGATCTTTTTACGCTCATTAGTATGATAGTTCTTGGTGGAGTAGTATACTTAACCTGCATCTATTTATTTGCAAAGAAAGAGTTTCATGCTGCGGTGCAGACAATGAAGGTAAAAGTATGAGCAAAGATATACAACTCTCTGTAGTTATCTCAGCATATAACGAGGAACAGCGAATCGGCGCCTGTCTGGAAAGCGTGCAGTTCGCACAGGAAATAATAGTAGTCGATAATGAGTCCACAGATAAAACAGAAGCTATCTCGAAGAAATACGGTGTTACAGTTTTAAGTCGTCCGAATAATCCAATGCTCAATGTTAATAAGAATTTCGGATTCTCGAAAGCGAGTGGAAAATGGATACTCAGTCTTGATGCAGATGAACGGGTGACTCCAGAACTTGCGAAAGAAATACAGGCAGTTATCTCCTACACGGATAAAGAGGTGAAAGGCTATCTCATCCCAAGAAAGAATATTATTTTTGGGAAATGGATAGAAAGTGACATGTGGTGGCCTGACTATCAGCTTCGCTTATTCCAGAAAGGATCAGGAAAATTCCCGGAGAAGCATGTCCATGAACTAATTTCTGTCGATGGGGTTGTAGAGAAACTACAGGAACCATTTGTTCACGAAAGTTATAATTCAGTATCAACATACTTATATAAGTTGGATAAGATTTATACTGAAAATGAAGCAGAACAAATCATCGCCAGTGGGAAAAAACTTGGATGGGTTGATGCGCTAAGATTTCCTGTTAATGATTTCTTAAAAACTTTTTTTCTTCAGAAAGGGTATAAGAATGGGTTACATGGTTTAGTCCTCAGTATGTTGCAAGCATTCTACATGGAAGTTGTGTTTGCGAAAGTGTGGGAAAGGCAAGGTTTCCAAGAAGAAAATAGCAAAACGTTTTTACAGGATTTTTACAAAGAGTGTCGGAAAATTCTTTCGGAGTTCCGTTATTGGTTTTTAAGTGTGTTTATGCAAGAGACGAAATCTGGTTCTAAGAAGTTTTTTTATCGAGTCCTCAGAAAATCATTACCAAAATAACGTATGCAAAGAAACTGGCATTCCTATATTCGCTACACTAGTTATCTATTATTTGCTATCTTGGTCATCAATTTAGCGATCTTAGATATCGGTCTTTTTGCGAATAAAAGCCTTGTGTCACCGCTTTTTGTGAGTAATGCCACAACAACATCCCAACAGAAGACGGAGCCTTTAAAAGAGGGATGTGACTCAACCTGTGTTGATATGTTATATCAAGCAATTAAAAATGCAACTTCATCTTCGTCTGTCACTCAGTCTGTAACAAACACTACGTCTCCAGTAGGTGGAGAAAGAGAATATTACATTTCGTTCGGTTCAGGAAGTAATGCGACGGCGGATTGGGCTGACATTCCCGGCCTGCAGGCATATATTGATACTACGAAGTATGATGGTATCAAATCTGCTCGTTTTGAGGCTTCTATTGTTATCGTCAACGGTAATCAAAAGGCATATGCTCGACTCTACAACGTCACCGACAAGCATCCTGTTTGGTTTTCTGAAGTGTCTCTTGAAGGTGGACAGCCGACTCTTTTAATCTCTGACCCAATATCACTTGATGCAGGGAATAAACTCTATCAGGTCCAGATGAAGACACAACTGCAGTCTCCAACAAATTTACTACAATCGCGTATACATATTATCGCAAAGTAAATATGAAAAAAATTGGTATAGTGATTCTCCATTTTCAAAGCGTATCGGTTACAAAAGACTGTCTAGAATCATTGTGTAGCATTAAGCAGCCCAATGATTCTCAAGTACAAGTTGTTATTGTAGATAATGCATCAGAAGAGCCCTTTCCTAAGAGTACGCCTCGATGTAGTCTGGGTGAGGTGGTAGTGCTGACAAACACAAAGAACCTTGGTTTTACCGGCGGCATGAATACGGGAATGCGGTATTTATTAGACAACGGAACAGATTATATTATTATACTGAATAACGATACGATTCTTGATAATGATTTACTTGTCAAACTTATTGAGCAGGCAGATTCAGATCGGAAAGTCGGTGCGGTAGTGCCGAAAATTTACTTTCATAAAGGAACAGAGTTTCATAAAGATCGATATAAAGAGAAAGATTTGGGACATGTTATCTGGTATGCAGGTGGAGAAACTGATTGGAGTAATGTTTTTGGGTTTCATGTAGGTGTTGATGAGGTCGATGCCGGACAGTTTGCTACTCCGCATGAGGTGGGTTTTGCAACAGGATGTTGTTTATTACTAAAACGTGAAATTCTCAAACAAGTCGGATTGCTGGATGATAAATACTTTCTCTACTATGAAGATAATGATATGAGTCAAAGAATAAAACGAGCAGGATATAGAATCATGTTTGAACCAAATGCAATTCTTTGGCATAAGAATGCTAAGTCGGCTGGGGGAGCAGGTTCTGTTCTTCAAGATTATTATATTTCAAGGAACCGTTTGCTTTTCGGTATGCGTTATGCACCACTTCGCTCAAAAATAGCTCTAATTCGTGAAAGTTTTAGACTGCTTTTTACCGGTAGGCCATGGCAAAAAAGAGGTATCCTTGATTTCTACCTGCAGAGATTTGGTAGAGGTAGTTACAACATCTAATGAATATTGTTGACGCTATTATCATCGCGAAAAATGCAGAAAATTTACTTCAAGATTGTTTAGAGTCTCTTTCTTTTTGTACTAAGATTATTCTTATCGACGGAGGTTCAAATGATAACACGGTTGAGATAGCAAAGAGACATGGTGCAATAGTTTTTGAACATAAAGTGCAAGATTTTTCTGAGATGAGAAATTTCGGACTGAGGAAGTCTACTGCTGAATGGGTGTTCTATATTGACGTTGATGAGCGCGTTACGGAAGATTTAGCGGGAGAAATTAAAAAGATAGTTACTGCAAATGAAGAGACTCATGCCGCCTACAAAATAAAACGAAAGAACTTTTATCTTGGCAAGAATGCCTGGCCCTACATTGAAACCCTGGAACGATTATTTCGACGTGAAAAATTACAAGAGTGGTATGGATCATTACATGAATCTCCGCGAGTGAAAGGGACGATAGGTGAGATTCATGGGTTCCTTCTTCACTACACTCACAGAACGCTCATAGAGATGCTCGAGAAAACGATTACTTGGTCAGGAGTTGAGGCAAAACTTCGTTTTGATGCGAATCACCCGAAGATGACATGGTGGAGATTTATCAGACCCATGACGGGTACTTTTTATGAGTTTTTTATCCGCCAAGGAGGATGGCGGGTCGGTACCGTTGGTGTTATAGAAAGTATTTATCAAGTGTTCAGTATCTTTTTCACCTATGCAAGATTGTGGGAATTACAACAACATGATAGGAAAAAATAATCCTCTTATTCGCTTTCTTAAAAAACACTGGGGTGTTTTTTTTGTTCTGGTTATTTGGATGGCTTTTTCGTATCCCTATTTTTTTCAAGGGAAAGTTCCCTATCCATCGACATATCAAGTAAATCATTTTAAGCCATGGAGTATGTACGAAAAATACTGGGGACCGGTAAAAAACGGAGCAATGCCAGATATTATTGATCAAATATATCCATGGAGGCATTTTTCTATTAGCTCTTGGATGCAAGGAGAGATTCCGCTCTGGAATCCAAATAACTTTGCTGGCAATCCTCATATAGGAAACTTTCAGTCTGCGGCTTTTTCTCCTGTCAATCTCCTTTTCTTCATACTACCGTTCGTAGATGCTTGGAGTATAGCAATACTGCTTCAGTCACTCTTTGCAGGTGTGTGGTTGTATCTTTTTTTGCGCGAAACAAAGATAAGTATGTCTGCTGCATGTATCGGCGCAATTAGTTTTATGTTCTGTGGTTTTATGGTGGTTTGGATGGGGTATGGAACTCTCGGATTTGCTGTCGCGTTTCTCCCGTTGGCTCTCTATGCAGTTGAGAAGTATTCTAATACAAAAAAAATTCGTTATCTTCCTCTATTGAGTTTTTCTGTAGCTGCTTCTTTATTCTCAGGACATTTTCAAACAAGCCTCTATGTGATGCTGTTTTCGTTTTTGTATACAGTGTATAAAGGGTTTTCTCTTGGGCCTACATGGGGACTCCGTTTATTACTAGCTTTTTTCATAGGAGGAGTCATTTCTTTGATCCAGCTTCTGCCTTCAATGCAGCTGTACACTTACTCACAACGGAGTGAAAGTTTCAATACGGGCGGAGGTATACCGTTTTGGTATCTCATTACCGCCATCGTACCGGATTTTTTCGGTAATCCAGTAACACGAAATGATTGGGCCGGGTTTTATGCAGAGTGGGCAAGTTTTGTGGGGATTATTCCCTTAACTCTTGCTCTTTTTGTTTCACAGAAGAAGCAAAAAAATGTGATTTTCTTCATTATTGCTGCCCTTGTGTCGTTACTCTTTGCTCTCGACACTGCATTTCAAGGATTCATAGGACAATTGAAAATTCCGGTTTTGTCTACAAGCTATCCGGCTCGAGCAATCGTACTCTGGAGTTTTTCGCTTGCTGTTCTTTCTGGATTTGGATTTGAGCAATTGACGAGATTTGTCGCGGAGAAAAATAAAAAAAGTATTATTACACGATTCGTTTTAATTGGAAGTATTGTCTTAGTCGTTTGGTTACTAATCATGTTTGGAAAAGTACTTCCAATGGACAAACTAGCAATTGCGAAAAGGAATCTTATTCTTCCAACGGCAATGTTTGGACTCTTTTCTATAAGTATTTTAAGCCTTTTGTTTCTCAAGGTTCGATATAAATTATTAATAATAACCGCTATTGTATTAACGCTCACATCTTTTGACAGCCTTCGTTTTGTGACTAAATGGATGCCCTTTGATCCAAAATCATTTGTTTTTGCAGACACGAGTGTCATTCAAGCAATGAAAAAAAATATTGGTTATGGGCGAGTGTATGGGAACTTAGGAGCAGTAGAGACATACTATGATCTCCCATCGATAGAAGGATACGATCCGCTTTACATACAAAGGCATGGAGAAGTGGTATCTTCTGCTTTTGACGGTACTTTTCGACAAGCAGAACGTTCAGTGGTACAGCTGAATAGGAATGGAATCTATGTTGATCGAGTTCTTGATCTCTTAGGTGTCTCTTTAATTTTTCACCCTATTGCCGACACAAATCAGACGTGGGCATATCCTGTGTGGGATAAATCAAAAAAATATTCTCGTATCTATAAGGATGATAAATTTGAGTTATATCGAAACAATACTGTGTTACCTCGAGCAACCTTGTTTTATAAATATGAGGTTATTCCTGATGCAAAAAAAACCATTGAACGATTCTACACTGAGGCATTTGATTTTAGGCATATTGTGCTTCTTGAGGAGAAACCGAGTCTCAGTGAAGAACAGATAAACTCTGGTAGTGGCAAAGCAGTCATTACGCTTTATAAACCTAATAAGATTGTTATTCAAGCAACGTCTTCAAAACCAGCTTTCCTCTTTCTTTCAGATACGTTTTATCCTACCTGGAAAGTGTCGGTGAATGGACAGCAAAAGAAAATATATATCGCTGATCATGCGTATAGGGCGGTTGAAGTGCCTCAAGGTGAAGCAGAAGTCATCTTTACGAACTCTTTTTAAAGCTCATCAAATTTTTCCAAGATTTAACTTCAGCAATTGTTAGCTTCTTTTTGCAGAAATAGAATAAATATGCGATTTCCAGTAATCCTGCAGTATTAACTATTGTGCTGAAGACGAGAAGAACAATAAACCAGTTTCGTTGTTCGACCTTACTAGCTCTCCAAAGAGCAACGCCTTTCCAAAAAAGGGTCCAAACCAAGAGTACGTAGAGCAATATAATATAACCTATTGAAGGTGGTTGCATACTCATATAGTAACACAAGTATGCAGAGGAAGTAAAACTTGCTAGAATTACTTTATGAGGATAGGATTATATGACCCATATCTTAACACGCTTGGTGGGGGAGAAAAATATGTCCTTGATATCGCACGTTCATTTGAGAAGCATGATAGCATCGATCTTTTTTGGGATGATAAAACGATCCAAGAGGGAATAGCGGAAAGATTCGGATTTACCTTTACGAATCTTACTTTCAAAAGGAATATTTTTCAAAAAGGGTCCTTCATCGAAAAACTTAAGACGTCTCGTAACTACGATGCATTCTTTTTCGTAAGCGATGGCAGTATTCCTTTTTTGAACGCAAAGAAAAATTTTCTGATCGTTCAGTTCCCTCTCCCTTGGGTTACGTTATCTACACTGGATACCGTTAAGATGCGAAGTATTTCTGCTATTTTGTGCTACTCCTCTTTTGTTAAAAAGTATATAGACACCACATTCAAGCTCCCTGCTACGGTACTTGCTCCTGCTGTTGACCCTATTCCAAAAGGGAAACAAGGAAAAGAAAACATAATTCTTAGTGTTGGACGTTTCACAGGTGGTATGAATACAAAGAAGCAAAATCGGCTTATCGATGCCTTTATAAAACATAAGGATCGTTTTCGAGGTTGGAAATTAGTCCTTATCGGTGGAGTTTTACCTCAGGATGAAGGATTGATTCATGAATTAGAGGAGCAAGCAAAAGGAAGCGCAATTGAAATACTTCATAATATAAAACGAGAGAGGATTGTTGAGTATTACCAGAAAGCGAAAATATACTGGCATGCGGCAGGATTTGAAGAAAACTTAGAGAAACATCCGGAGCGTGCGGAGCATTTCGGCATAACAACGATAGAAGCAATGAGTGCAGGAGTAGTGCCCGTTGTCTTCGGAGCAGGAGGGCAAGTAGAGATAATGGAAGGCGAATTACAAGAACTTACCTGGCAAAGTATGGACGAACTTGTAGAGAAAACAGCTATCATAATAAAAGAGAGCAGTACATTTTCACGATTGTCAGAGTTAGCTCTTCAAAGAAGCAAAAAGTATAGTTTCGAGCGTTTTTCTAAAGAACTTACAGGAATAATACAATGAAGCAACTTCGTTTTACTCCTTTATTATTACTACTACTCTCTGTTCTTTATTTTTCCTTACCAAGTATTTTCTCTCATCGTCTACCCATACCCGCTGACGCTATTGTAGGACTCTATCATCCGTACCGTGATTTTTATGAAAAACAGTATCCGAGGGGAGTACCATTTAAGAACCCGCTCATAACTGACCCGGTAAGACAACAGTATCCATGGAAAAAACTTGTTGTCGAGGCAGAGAAGAAACTTTCATTACCACTGTGGAATCCATATTCTTTTGCCGGTACGCCTCTTCTCGCGAACTTCCAATCAAGTCCTTTCTATCCACTAAATATACTCTATCTTTTAATTCCATTTACGACTGCATGGTCAGTTTTGATATTTCTTCAGCCCCTTTTAGCAGGTATTTTTTTGTACCTCTATTTGCGTGTTATGAGGCTTTCTCAGTTAGCATCGACTCTGGGAGCGGTTTCATTTGCGTTCTGTGGATTTTCAATCGCTTGGTTAGAATCAAATACAATTGTACATACAGGTTTATGGCTTCCTCTTATTCTTTTAGCCCTGGAGCATCTTTTACGTCGGAGAAGCTTTCGTTGGATAGGACTGTTTATCTTTTCATCAACTTCAATGCTTCTTGCAGGACATCTTCAGGTAGCATTTTATGCAGTACTTATCTGTATCGGGTACATGCTGGCGAGAACACTCCTCTCTGCGTATAGCACCGATAAAAAAAAGTGGATGAGAGGTTTTGTTGGGTACCTACTTCCTTTTGTGATTCCTAGTCTTGTTATCGCTACACTTTTCATGTTTCAGTTTCTTCCGACCATTCGCTTTATCGAGTTATCCGGGAGAGAGCTGGATCAAGCAAATTGGATGAAAGCAGGATGGTTTATTCCTTGGCAGCATCTCATCCAGTTTTTAGTACCTGATTTTTTCGGAAATCCAGCGACAGGAAACTACTGGGGTGTGTGGAATTATGCTGAATTTATAGGATATATCGGAATAATTCCTCTGATTCTTGCATTTTCCGCAATGTTTTTTCGCCATGATCGAAAGACACTTTTTTTTGGATCACTTTTTTTTCTTTCTCTCATCTTTGCCTTGCCGACGTTTTTTGCAGAGTTACCATTTAAGCTGGCAATACCATTTTTATCTTCTTCGCAGCCAACGAGACTTCTTTTCGTGACCGACTTCACACTCTGTATACTTGCAGCATTAGGGTTAGATAATATTGTCAGAAAAAAGAATGGGCTGGTATGGATATATACGATAATAGGTGTATTCTTCTTGCTTTTTTGGGTGTGGGTACTCTTTTTTCATACGACCTTTAATGCATCGTTAGAAAATATAGCCGTCGCAAAAAGAAATCTTATCTACTCAACAAGTATTTTTCTTCTTGCCGGGTTACTATTTGCTTCAGGTGCTCTTATGAAGAAAAAATATGTTTCTTTCGTTTCTTATCTTCTCATTTTCATAACTGCCGCTGACCTTCTACGTTTCGGTATGAAGTTTGCTTCTTTCAGTGATAAACAATTCCTTTACCCAACAACAAAGACGATTTCTTTTCTGCAAAAAAATACAGGACTGCATCGAATTATGCCAGTAGACTCACGCATTCTTCCGCCGAATTTTTCTGTAGTGCATAAATTGCAAAGTGTTGATGGTTATGACCCACTCTATCTCGAACGGTATGCGGAACTTATTGCAGCATCCGAGAGGAACGAACCTAACATATCGCCTCCTTTTGGATTTGAAAGAATCATTACGCCTCACAATATTAACTCAAAAATTATTAACCTCTTAGGAGTGAAGTACATCTTAGCTCTTGAAGATATTGATTCAAAACGATTTAAAAAAGTCTACCAAGAAGGACAGACACGAGTTTATGAAAATACCGAAGTACTTCCGCGAGTATTTTTTGTTTCACTCGTAACCCAGTATAAGGATGAGAGTAAAAAAAGAGTTATAACAGATATGTTTCGTGATGCTATTGATTTTAGAAAAGAAGCTATTGTGGAAAGTAACCTCGCTGCACTTCCTAGAACGAGTTCAGTCGGAGAAGCATCGATTATTTCGTACTCAGAGAATAGGATCTTCATTAAGACCAATAATACCGGGGAGGGATTTCTTGTTCTTACTGACACGTTTTACCCTACGTGGCGAGTGAGAGTGGCGGGAGAGAAAAGTAGAGATTTACAAGAGTTGCCTGTCTATAGAACTGATTTCAATTTTCGGGGTGTTTTTCTCCCAGCAGGTACACACATGGTAGAATTCTATAATACTTTGTTCTAATTGTATGAAAGTAAGTGTTGTTATCCCTAATTATAATGGTGAGTCTCTCATCAAAAATCATTTTGATGCGGTATTTCAAGCGTTAATCGATGCTGGAAAAGACACACATGCAGAAATAGACCTTGTGATTGTTGATGATGCTTCTACGGATAGAAGTATTACGCTTCTTGAAGAGAAGATACAGGACTATAAAGGGAAACTCTCTATCCTCTTACTTACTAACAGTAAAAATCTAGGATTCTCTCCTACCGTTAATAAAGGTATGCAGGCAACGAAGGGCGAAATAGTATTTCTACATAACTCGGACATAGTTCCTGAAAAAGGCTTTTTAAGTCACCTCCTTCCTCATTTCACACAAGAAAATGTTTTTGCCGTCGCGTGTCTTGATAAAAGTAGAGAAGAGGGAAAAGAGGTGTTACGAGGGAGGGGAGTGGGGAGTTGGAAAAGGGGTTTTCTGCAACATGGAAAAGGAGAAATTAATAAAACAAATACATTATGGGCGAGTGGTGGGAGTAGTGCGTTTAGAAAGTCTCTGTGGAATAGATTGCAAGGATTTAACGAGATATACAGGCCATATTACTGGGAAGATATCGATCTTTCATATCGTGCCATTAAGTCGGGTTTCGTTGTTCGATTTGAACCGAAAAGTACTGTGATTCATGCACATGAGGAGGGTGCAATACTGAAAACCCAAAAACCATTTCACGTTCGTGTTATTGCCTATCGTAATCAGGTTTTATTCGTTTGGTTAAATATAACAGATGTGCAACTCCTCCTAAGTCATGTACTATGGCTTCCTTACTATATCGGCAAAACACTTATGAAAGGAGATAGGTCGTTTCTTTTTGGGCTCTTGCGTGCTTTTGTTCTGTTTCCTAAAATTATACAGTTACGAAATAAGTATAAAAAAACATTTCAACGCACGGATAAAGATATACTAAAAGAATTTAACTCATGAAATTATCTATTGTTATTCCTATTTTTAACGAAGAAAAAACAATTTCGCAACTTCTCCAAAAAGTAGATAAGGTTGATTTCGGTAAGGTAGAGAAAGAGATTGTGATTGTCGACGATTGTTCATCAGATGGAACGTCGCAGATACTGCAAAAACTTAAAGACAAGATAAAAAATCTTCGAATTGTTACACACGAAAAGAACGAAGGGAAGGGTGCTGCTGTACGGACTGGATTTCAACAGGCAAAAGGAGATTATCTCGTCATTCAGGATGCTGATCTTGAATATAATCCTGAAGATCTCCTGAAACTTCTAAAACCTATCGTTGACGGAAAAACAGAAGTAGTTTACGGGACTCGTTTAAAGCGTTTGCCTCATCTTTCAAAAGAGGAACGTAGGATGAGGTTTCTCATGCATTATTTTGGGAATAGATTTCTAAGTTTGCTTACGAGCATTCTTTATGGACAGTGGATTACTGATATGGAGACGTGTTATAAAATTTTCCCAAGAAACGCATTACAAAAATTTAGTCTTTCAGGAAATGGATTTGAATTCGAGCCTGAGATAACAGCGAAACTTATTCGGTATGGATACCATATTGTTGAAGTGCCTATTTCCACAACACCTCGCGGGTATGAAGAGGGGAAAAAACTTCAAACAGTTCCTGAAGGATTTAAAGCAGTCTGGACGCTTCTTAAGTATCGCATTATAAAATAATTGTGCAAAAAGTACTAACGCTTCTGCAAAAGTATTCACTGCCGATTTTATTCGGCATCCTCCTGCTAGCATTTTTTCTTCGTTTTTATCATTTATTATTACAGCGAGTACCATAAAGAGTCTGAGTGAAATACGTATGGGTACAAATGAAACTGTCACGAAAGCCGTATACATAACAAATGTATTAGAGAAAAAATACCCCGGGGAAAAAGTAGCTCTTTATGATTATGCTTTTAAGACAACTGGTCAGAGTCTTCCGCTTGTGCTCTATTTGGATCATAAGAACAAACTTTCTAATGACGGCTACAAAGTTGGATTTATGTATCCGGGTGCTCTTTCTGAAGCTACACGAAGTGCCTATACAGCACTCGTTGACGAAAAGAAAGGGTTTTTACTCCTTGATCTGAGTAGTTCTTCCGCAGCTGAGCTTTCAAAAGCAGAGTGGGCACTCGTTAACCCTAGCGAAATTTATCATTCAACAGTAGAATGGTATGAGGACAGAGATCTATGAAGCATACATCGCTTGATTCAGCAATTCTTTTCGCTCTGGTTATCCCCTTTATTATGGGTGTCAGTATAGGAGCAGATGAGACCCCATATTGGTTATTTGCTCTCATTTTTTTATTCATGCTTGTGTATGTTTCTCTAGATATCTTCGGTCTTAGAAAAAGTCTTTATGAGAAAGCAAAGACAGTACTTCTTTGGGTTATCATAGTGACCGTTATCGGAAGTGCCTTCAGTGCAGCGATAGTTAAGCGTCATAGAACAGCACCTATTTACAATGTGCATGATATCGTTCTTCAGCAAGAATCTGCAATTCGATTTTTTCTCGATGGAAAAAATCCTTATGCCACAACATATTTCAATACGCCTTTAGCAGATTGGCATTACTCAGATACAGAAATAAATCCAGCGCTCTATCACTTCGTCATGGAGCCCTTCTATCTTCTTTTTGCATTACCGTTTTATTTCGTTAGTAATCATACCTTGGGTTACTTTGATGGGAGAATACCTTTGGTATTTCTCTTTCTTGGGCTTCTTGTAACAACACATTTCCTTGTAAAGGATCCAGAGAAAAAGCGATTATTTCTTGTGTTACTCGCCTTCAATCCAGCTGTTTTGCCATATACGCTTGAGGGACGGTCTGATCTTTTCATGTATCCGTTTCTCTTTTTAGGTTTTTTTCTTCTCTATAAGAAGAAATTACTTCTTGCGAGCGTCCCTATTGCACTAGCGTTTACTGTCAAACAATCTGCTTGGCTTCTCATGCCATTTTATGTCGCATTTCTCTACTATCAGACCAAAAGCTGGAGAAAAGTAATACCGTCATTATTGATATTTCTTACCATATTTTCTGCAATTGTGCTTCCTTTCTTCTTCTGGAATCAGAAAGCTTTTATAGATAGTACTATCAACTATTTATCTGGCTCTACTGCGCATAGTTACCCTGTATCAGGATATGGATTCGGAAGGGTGCTTAACGAGCTTAACGTAATTACGGATCTTCATAATTTTTATCCCTTTCAATGGTGGCAGTTGGGAGTTGGATTACCAATATTAGTACTGCTGCTTCGCTCATTTAGAAAAAATCCTACGGTAAAAATGATGATCCTTTTTTATGCACTTTTTTTAATGATTTATTGGTACTTTTCTCGCTACTTTCATAATAGTCATCTTTCATATATCTCAATGGTTATTATTACTGCCTATCTTTGGCCGGAGGATGAGATTCTCCAAAAAGAGAAATAATGATAAAGACGTTTTTTCCTATTTTCTGTATTGTCGTCATAGGTTTTATTCTTCGTTTTTGGCAGTTATCTAGTGTTCCACCTTCTCTTTCACATGACGAGGTCGCGATCGGTTACAATGCGTATTCAATTTTACAAACCGGTAAGGATGAGTATGGCATTTCATTCCCGATGCTTTTCCGTTCGTTTGATGATTACAAACTTCCGGGAATGGTCTATGCGACGGTTCCCAGTGTTGCTATTTTCGGACTAAACGAATTCGGTGTACGTTTCCCCTCAGCATTTTTTGGATCTCTCTCGGTAATTGTTTTCTATTTTCTTGTGATCGAGCTACTTGGAAAAAAAGCCATGATTGTTCTTTTTAAAAGAGATGTTAATGTTGCCACCATTATCACATTATTTTTTGCACTGTCGATCTGGCATATAAATTTTTCTCGACAATCATTTGAATCAAATGGGGCAGTGTTTTTTCTTCTCTTAGGAACATATTTTCTTCTCAAATTTCCTAAAAATCCCCCTTTTTTGGTTTACTCTGCAGTGAGTTTCTCAGCCTCACTTTATTTTTACTACTCTGTCAGAACAGTTATCCCCTTTTTACTCATAACTGGTATTCTTCTCTATAGAAGGGAGTTCATAAAACAAAAAAAATACCTGGTTATTTCTCTTCTTGTCGGGTTTTTCCTATTGCTGCCTTTATTACCCAGTCTTCTCTCAAAAGGAGGACTGACACGAATAGCAACGGTGAGTGTTGCAAATGACCAATCATATCTTTTGAAAAAAGATAATTTTTCTACAATAATTGCTTCTGACCCAACTCCTGTAAAAAAAATAGTGTATAACAGAAGAATTGCCTTACTTGAGACAGTATTTGAAAACTATGTAAAAAACTTCTCACTCTCTGCTATTTTTATTAGTGGGACTGGTTCAGCTGGTTTGTTATACATCTTGGAAGCGCCTTTTTTCTTCTTTGGTATCTATCAGCTGTTTCGATTACAACATAAAGGTAAATGGATTCTTCTTGCTTGGTTCTTATGTACTCCTCTTGCAGGTGCGTTTTCGACAAACCAGCCTAACTATCTTAGAACACTTCCGAATGCAGTGATTTTTTCTTTTCTTTCTGGGCTAGGATTTATCGGTATCATAAATCTCTTTAAGAAAGAATTTCATAAATCTTTCTTTTTTCTTACAATCTTGGGTCTCTTTACGGTATCTTTCGTTCGCTTTCTGTTTTTATACTTTGACTACTATCCTAAACTAAACGCTCTCCACTTCGGAGATGGATATAAGCAAATGGTTCACGTTTTACAAAGAGAAGAAAGTAAGTATGACAAAATCTATATCTCAGGACAGTATTGGCGACCATACATCTTCACGCTTTTTTGGGAAAAATACGATCCTGCTCTTTATCAGCAGAAAGGGACGCTTATGGGATTTTCGAAGTATAGCTTTGGAAATGCGAGTTGGGATAAAGAGAAGTTCTTCTTTGGTGATCCATCATTTGATTTTAAGAAGCTCCAGATTTCAGATACCAAAAAAGCACTCTTTATTCTAGGCGCGAATGAATATGAGATACATAAAAGACAGTTTATCAAGCTCTCTACAATCAACGGAAGGCATGCGAAGGACGTTTTTGTTCTAGCTCTCCTAAAGTACGATAAATTTAACCGCTTGACTCAGCAATAATCTTCATCAATAATTGACTCAGCAATTATTCAGATTTCATGAAGCTACTATATAACAGACATGGCAGGATCTCAGCTGCCATTGTCCATGCAGCTAGTAATCCCTCCTGGCTTTTTCGCTGGTCAACGCTTCTGTTTTTCTTTACTGCAGTTCTTTTTGTTGTCAATGCCTTTCATGAAACGTATCCTGATGAATTCGACAATATTCTAGGAGGATGGTATTTATTGCATGGTAAGCTTCTCTACTCAAGTTATTTTACGCATCATGGACCGATACCTTATGTGATTGGGGCGTTCATTACTCTGTTTAGCGGGCAGTCTTTTGTCTATTTTAGAGTACTCTATGCAATTTTTCTTTTGGGTGTGGTTTTCGGTACATATTTCTTGTTGAGACGAAGAGTGGGCGTAAGGGAAACGAACTTTTTTCTGCTCTTTATGGTTTTTCTGGGTATAGAATCAACCTATTACTGGGCACATATGCTTTTAGCCGATAATGTGGCAGCATTTAGTTTTTTGCCGGTGTTTGCGTTACTACTTATAAAAACATTACATAAACGAAAAATAGAACTTACAGATGTAGGCATTATTAGCGTATTGTCAGCTATTGGTCTTTATTCATCTCTCACGTATGCTTATCTCTATATCATTCTCTCTGTTTCTACATTGTATCTTTACTACAGACACACATATAACCGAAAACTGTTTTTAATAAAAATGCTAGCATATCCGCTTGTACTCTTTGCGTTACCACATCTGCTCTTTTTGCTCTATCTTCTTGTAACAGGAACTCTCAATGATTATATGTATCAAAACTTTACGTTTAATACTAGCTATTACATCTACAATTATCCTCGTCCTGAAGGTTCAACACAGATAAATCCTATTCGTTATGCAGTCGTAATAGCAAATGATTTTGTAAATAATTACTACACGCTCCTCATTGGTATAAAATCATTTGATTTTGTCTTTCCGGTAAATGCAACAATGGCAGTCTCAAATGCAGCCTTTTTTATCTATACTGTACTTAGAAAGAGATATAAGTTGGCGGTTTTTTTCGTCGCAATTCTTGTTTACACGAATGTGCGGAGTAATCCCCTTGTGTCTAAAGAAACAGACTATCAGTCAGCAGTGTATGTCATGGTTTCATTCTTCACGTTGTTTCTGTTTCTTACCGAGTTGTATCGGTCACTCAATCTAACGAAACATTTTAGTAAGAAAGCTATTTATACTGCATTGCTGCTCATTGTAGGTATCTATGCCTTCTTTACAAGTTTTTTCTTTATACTTAAATTCGTTCATAAGTTTTACCCGAAATATATGGGTTCTGCGCCATTAATTTATGATCGTCCTAAAATTGCTCCTGTTATCAATGCGATTACGAATAAAGATGACTATGTCTGGATAGGTCCATTTGAATTTGAAGAACTTTTTTACACGAATGCGAAGGTTCCGACGAAGTACCAAATACTAATTGGAGGTATTGGTAAATCTGAGAAGTTAAGGCAGGAAATGCTTATGCAGCTCAATCAGAATAAACCAAAAGTTATCTATTTCGATAAAAATTTTGTCTATTTGTTTTCACCAGCTCATTCATATAGTAAATTTTTTATGGATTTTCTGAAAGAAAATTATGTAACACTCTATGGGTATACTGTTAATAATGTTCACTATTCATCAGTGGCGCCCATTCATGTGAATGAGAAAATGGATATTGAAACAAAGCTGTATATACGGAAAGATGTTGTGAGCGAAGTTATCGATAAGCTACTTAAGTCCAACTATATTAGGGCATCTCATAATTAGGCAACTGTGAAAAAACAGACATTTCTTATTACAGCAATACTTCTTTTAGGTTTTTGCTTGCGTTTTTGGCATATAAGTATAGTTCCACCCGGTATTCATGCTGATGAGGCAGACTCCGGGTATAACGCCTACTCTCTTTTGAAAACGGGGCATGACATGTATGGAACATTTTTACCATATCAGATTACTGGGTTCGCTGAAAACTTTAGAACTCCGTTATCAACATATCTTACTGTTCCGTTTGTTGCAGTATTAGGGTTAAATGAAATGTCTATCCGTCTACCAGCTGTTTTATTGGGTACGTTTTTCCCCTTACTTCTTTATTTACTAACAAAAAATCTATTTTCATCAAAACCGTTGGCGCTTCTTGTTGCCTTTGCCGCGGCTATAAATCCTTGGGCTGTTCATATTTCTCGAGCATACGCGGATCATATTCTGGCGATCGATTTTGTTTTATTAGGACTGGTTTTTCTCACCAACAAAAAAAAGACCGTAAAGTATGCAATGCTTGGAGGAGCAGCGCTGGGTTTATCGATGTTCTCGTATCATGCTCCTAAAATATTTCTTCCTCTTTTTCTTCCTTTTTTCTTTTACTGGGTTTTTAAAAGACGTTTTTTCAATCAATCGACAATTATTTCAGGAGGTATTTTTGGGATATTTTTTCTAGCAGTAGTATTATTATCTCTTTTTTTTTCGGGAGCACAGGAGTTGTCTAATGTCTCGATTTTTAATAGCGATCTGTCAGCAAAACAAGTGAACAAAGAGCGCAGGGTAACAACCGCTCCTTTATTCGTTGCAAGTGTATTCCACAATAAGGTACTTGTACACACAAAAGAATTTAGCAGAAATTATTTTACTTTTCTTTCACCAAGATACTTATTTTTTGATGGTGAAGCCAATTTAACGGCTTGGATAGGAGACAGGGGAGTCTTTTTTCCTATTTCATTAGTCTTTTTTCTCTACGGTCTCTTCAGTCTTTTTAAAGAAAAAAAAGATTTGGGAATATTATTAGTTGGGTGGATTCTTCTCGGAAGTATTCCAGGAGCAATTACCAATAATCAGATGTATACTTATCGGAATATCTTCGTTCTTCCGGCAATGCTTCTTATTATCTCTTTTGGCGTTCTGGCTCTTATGCAGAATCTTAATGGTTCAGGTGTGAAAAAACGAGTAGTACTGTCTTGCTTCGCTGTTCTTTTCGCATTCAATTTTCTTGGGTACTACTTTCATTATTTTTTTGACTATCCTGTCTATTCTCGCTCATGGTGGGCTGCTGATCAGCGTGATACTCTACTATTTGCAATAGAAGACGGGAAACTATATGATCATGTATATGTAAGCGGCGGAAGGGATTGGGCCCTTCTGTATGCTTTTTATACAAAGCTTGATCCTATTCAGTTCCAGAAGGCGTTGCGTGAGACCGAAGAAAAGAACGGGACAGAATATATTACCATTGGCTCATTCAGATTTGGGCCAGTGTTCATGAAAGCAACGGATAGACCTGAGGATGTTCTTCCTTCGAACACATTGTATATTGGTGGAGCAAATGATTTTCCGAAAGTCCCGCCTCTTAAGAGAATTCTTGCAAAAGATGACTGGGGGACTTTGTACAAAATATATGCAACAAAATGAGAATAGATAAAAAATTTATTGAGATAAATAAAGATTATTACCGTCATATAGAAGAATATGATTGGGTAGATGTATCCGATCATTATCGCGGGCTTGAATCTTTTTTTCATAAGCTTCGTGAGTGGATGATTCAGCGGATTATTAAAAAATACTCCCGAGGGGATGCGTTTCTTGATGCTGGATGCGGTACTGGACTTATTCTACGACACTTACCGAAAGGTTCGGTTGGATTAGACATCAATCCGCGAAATATTAAGAAAGCTAAGGAACATGCACCTAACGCAAAATTGGTAGAAGCTGATATAGAGAAGATGCCTTTTAAAGATAACACATTTTCTACCATTATCTGCACTGAGGTTGTGGAGCATCAGCCAAATCCTGTTCCAACAGTCGATGAACTCTACAGAGTCTTGCAAAAAGGTGGTGTCGTGATAGGTAGTGTTCCATCATCTTCGCCAGTTTGGTTTCTCCGATTTTTGTCAAGTACTTGTCCTCGGGGAGAGCCGTTCCATAAAAATTTTAGTAAAGAAGAACTCGAGACTCTTTTTAAAAAATTTAGGATCGTAAAGCTCTCGCTTTCTGTTATGGGAATGAATTACTTCTTTATTCTCGAGAAGAATTAGTCTGTTACGGAAGATACTCGCCACTACTATTTCTCATTGATTCAATTATTTCAGAGTATGTTTTGTTCAGATCCGAATACGTCTTTGTTTTTTTATCGATGAGTTTCTTTCCTACATGCTCGATAATAAATTCATAGCTTCTTGATTGAAGTGACACCGGGAAAATGTACGTTCCACACCATTTATTATCAATCAGACATTCTTTCTTGGAAACATCCTTTCCCAGAATTGAAATGTTACTTTGCGTAAAGGTTGCCTTCGGAAGTAAAGGGAGATCTTCTGTTGACGCTGCTTGTATCCTTAATTGAATAGTATCATCGCCCGAAAGAATAATGCTATCAGGAAAGTTTTCTACAACCTTCCAGTGTTGAGGATATTCAAACGCAAGCTGAAAAACACCACTGACAAAAAGTTTTTTGTAGTGTTGTGAGAGATAAAGATCGTATGCTTGTAGATAGAGAGGTTGGAAACCTACCATACTCCTACTTCTCTCACGAAGGATATCGATCTGTTCTTTTGTCAGAGGGTCCGTATAGTAAGCGAAAAGCTGGTGTTGTACCAGAGGATCGACAGGCACTTTTTTTAGACGCTCTTCGAGTTGCGGCAGCTGCTTCGTAATGATATCTTTGTCAAATAACATTCGTGGAACAGGCAAATCACCGTAGAGTACGTTAAGCGGCACATAACTTGCTATAAGCATTTCTCGATAGTGAGGATCGGAACGATATGGTAATAACATTTTTTTTCTATTTTTTTCGGATGTGATAAACGAGGTGCCATAGTCTCCTTTCAGTCCCTTTCGTTCAGCAAGAAACCGAAAAAAGGCATGATCAAATAAGAAAGACGTAACGATAAAGCCCATACAGATAATCAATGAAGCAGTTTTTACAAGCACATTTTTTCTCTTGAGTAGCTCAGAAAAAACAGTCCCTAAAAATAAGAAAAGAAGCGGCATAAGAATAATAAAGTAATGGAGGAGTGGCTCGATTCTTGCGAGAAGATAGAGAACAGGAAGGATGAGTGCTGCGTAGAGAAGAGGTCTGAGCGGTTTCTGTCTTTTCCAATACAGAAAAAATCCTATAGGTAGGAGGAGATACTCCAAGTACAACAGTCGGCGAAGAGAGAATATGATGGGATACTGTAAGGAAAATGGTAGCATATCGTCACCCATGAGGGAGTAGAAATTCCCTTGATTTATAATCTGGAGAGGACGAAGGAAAAGGATAAGAGGATTGTTATCACTAAGGCGATTACTTACTGAAAGTACTGCGGAACAGTCTGGACACCCCTGTTGCAGTTGAAACAGAAGAAAGGGAAGAATCGGGAGTGCTCCAATTAACAGACCAATGAGAGCCGATTTTTTTGAGAACACTGGTTTTTTAAAATACAGAAATACTGAGAGAGGCAGAAGAAAAAATAAATTTGCTTGATGAATTTGAAGCAGTAATAACCCAGCAAGACAATACAACAGCCAATATTTTTTGTTTTTATCAATAAGAATTTTATGAATACTTATAAAAATGAGAATAAAGAAGGGTACGATAAGATCTTGTGCCCATATCTTTCGAGAGTAGAGAACAGCCCAAGGAGCTGATGCCATAAAAAGAGATGTAATAAGAGCAGTTGTTAAGCCGTAGTATCTTCTTAAAGAAACAGAAAAGATTCCAATTGCGAGACTGTTTATAACACCGATATAAAGAGATATGAATCGAGGATCTGTCGAGAAAAGTATGGCAGGGAAGAGAATATAGTTGAGGAGGGGGAAATTTAACACTCCTACACTCGAGACAGTTCCTCCGGGGGGCATGGGATGCCCAAAGAGAGGACGAGATGCCAGAAAAACATTGATTCCCTCATCCGCTTTAAACTCGATATCATTAAGATACGTGACACGAAAGAGTGCTGCTGCTGTGGTAATAAGGATAAAAAGGAGTAGTGTCTTACGCATGGTTTTTCCAAAGGATGGTATCATGTATATGTATTCATCAGTTTACGATATAATACACTAAAATGCTTGCATTTCTCATCTTCTTTCTTGGTTTTCTCATGCGTTTCTTCAGTTTAGGAGCAACTCCTCCGTCGTTAACATGGGACGAAGTTGCCTGGGGATATAACGCATACAGTATCAGTATTGATGGTAGGGACGAATTTGGGAAATTCCTTCCTGTTACTTACCTTGAGTCATTTGGAGATTTCAAGCCTCCTGTTTATGCCTATTTAACTGTACTTCCGGTTCGCTTACTCGGTTTGAATGAATTTGCAGTTCGTCTTCCCTCTGCCTTTTTTGGTTCACTGAGTATTATCTTGGTATATTTACTTACAATAAGAATTTTTTCCACATCCAACAACAAAAAATGGTATGCTCTGGCTGCCAGTAGTATTTTTGCGATCTCTCCCTGGCATATTAATCTGTCTCGTGCCGCATTTGAGGCAAATGTTGCATCGTTTTTTCTTCTCTTAGGCGTACTGCTTTTTCTGATAGCAGTACAAGGACGAAAAATAGCTCTCCTTTTTTCAGCTCTTTCGTTTGTCGTAACTATGTATACGTTTAATACAACTCGAGTTGTTGCGCCTCTTATCGTCTTACTACTCGTTATAGGGTTTAGAAAAAAGCTCTTTGCGATGAAGAAAATCACATTACTCTCATGTTTTATCGGCATCCTTTTTCTTTTACCAACGGTCGGATTTTTTCTTTCTCCGCAAGCGAGTTTACGATATAAAGAAGTAAATATTTTTACTGATAAAGGTGTTGTAGAACGATCGAATCAAGAAATCGCAAACGATCATGGTGCAGCGTGGTCAAATCTTCTCCACAACAGAAGAGTTGGCTATGCGAGGGAGTATGTAAAACATTATTTCGATAATCTTAATCCTAATTTTCTCTTTATTAAAGGGGATGGAAATCCCAAATTCTCAATACAGGAGGTAGGGCAGCTCTATCTTTGGGAAATTGTGCCTTTTTTCATAGGATTACTGTATCTATTTAAGAAAAAAGAAGGAAGTTGGTGGGTACTTCCTCTATGGCTCGCTATTGGTATCATTCCGGCTGCTACTGCTCGTGAGACACCGCATGCTCTTCGAATAGAGACCACACTGCCGACATTTCAGATACTTACTGGTTATGGGGTAGTGGTTATTGTTCAGTCTCTAAAGCATATCAATGCTAAAATGCTAGGAGTAAAAATAAAATATCTTCTTCTTGGTATTGCTACTGTTATTATTTCTTCACAACTACTCTACTATGTGCATGATTACTACGCTCAGTATCCTTATGAATATTCGGGTGAGTGGCAGTATGGTTATAAAGAAAGCATAGCCTATGCAAATTCAGTAGAAAATCATTACGACAAGATTCTTGTTACCTCAGAGCTCGGAAGACCATACGTGTATTATTTATTCTATTCAAGAACAGAACCAGCTTTTTTTCGAAAGACTGCCCTAGTACAGAGGGATGCATTTGGTTTTGTTACCGTTGACGGATTCGGAAAGTATCGTTTCGGTAAGACTCCTGCTACATTAGGAAAGAGTGGAGAAAAAAATTTATATATCGATTTACCAGGGAATGTGCCTGAAGGGGCTCATGTGAAAAAAACATTTCCCCTTTTAAATGGTGAGCCAAGTATGGTTGCTTACGAGATATGAAAAAATACACGATCCTGTTTCTGCTATTAGTTATGCTACTCGCAGGAGTAATGCGATTTTATAAGCTTGGTAGCGTTCCTCCTTCTCCTAATTGGGATGAGGTTGCACTTGGATACAATGCCTACTCACTTTTACATACTGGCCGAGATGAGTATGGGCAACTGTTACCTATCGTTCTTCGTTCATATGATGATTACAAGCCTGCACTTTATGCCTATTTGGTGGTTCCATTTGTTGCAGTGTTTGGTTTAAACACAATATCAGTACGATTACCCTCAGCAGTTTTAGGCATGATAACTGTTCTTGCCGTTTATTTTTTAGTCAGAGAGCTTCTTAATAGGAAAGAAGTAGAGATTCATAAGCGAATAATTTCTGCTGAGACAATAGCACTTCTCTCTGCTTTTCTCTTAGCGATTTCTCCGTGGCACATACAGTTTTCACGTATTGGTTTTGAATCAAATGTGGGTCTTGCGCTGAATGTTTTAGGAGCTCTCTTTTTCTTGAAAGGGGTACGAAGGCCTCTTTTCTTAACGATCGCCGCTTTTTTCTTTACCATGAGCTTGTACGTGTATCAGAGTGAAAAAGTATTTGTACCCTTATTAGTTTTAACATTCTTGATTCTTTTTTATAAATCGCTTCTCCAGATTCCTAAAAAGTATCTTTTCCTGGCAGCTGCTACAGGACTAACCCTCATAACACCACTCATCATCTATTCAGTTACCAATCAAGAAGCGTTCGCGCGAGCTCGTGGAGTGTCTGTTTTCTCAGATAAAACTCAGTTTCTTAAACAAAATGTTGCAAAAGTAATAAGAGATAAAGAAAGAAATGACTTTATAGGAGTTGTACTTGATAACAGAAGGTTTTTATATGCTCGAGCAATTGTTTCCGGTTATCTTTCTCATTATGACCTCAACTGGCTATTTATTACCGGAGATTTAGCCAGGCATCATGCTCCTCAAATGGGTCTTTTGTATTGGTGGGAACTGCCGTTTCTTTTTATAGGAATATATATTGTTTTTTTCAGCAAACTTGAAAGAAGAACAAAGCTTATTTTATTTCTTTGGTTTTTCTTAGCTCCTGTACCAGCCTCTATTACGAGCGGGGTGCCTCATGCCGTGCGCACTTTGAATTTTCTTCCTATGTTTCAAATTTTCGTGGCATTTGGCTTGGTTGAAACGTTTTACTATATAAAAACCCGTAATTCCTTAGTCATGAAAGCGTTCAGCTATCTGTATATCTGTTTTATCGTTTTTAATGTCTCATATTTTTTAAACCAATATTTTGTCCAACAAAATTACTTTAATTCTCTCGATTGGCAGTATGGATATAAAGAAGCAATTAGTTACGTGAAAGAACATCAAGGCGAGTATGAAAAGATCGTTGTAGACAATAAGCCCCATCTGGACCAGTCATATATGTTTTTCCTTTTTTACTTACAGTATCCTCCGCGTGAGTATCAAGAAGTAGGAAAATCTGCATCAGGGGGATTTAAAGAAAATCATGCTTTTGGGAAGTTTTCATTTCGCCCGATAGATTGGTCTAAAGAAGAACGATCGTCTCGAGTTCTCTATTTTGGAAAACCCTCAGATTTTCCAAAAGATGCAACTCTTCTCAAACAAGTTACTTTTTTGAATGGAGAACCTGCGATTAAGATAGTACGATGATGAATACATCAGTTGCCTCTTTTTTAAAGAAACATAAGTACAAGATTCTTTTCTTCGGTATTTTACTGGTTCATATTTTTTTCAGGTTTTATCAACTTGAAAATAGATTACAATTTACGTGGGATCAAGTCGATAATGCCTGGCATGCAAAAAACATGCTGATAAACAAAGAATATCCTTTACTGGGAATGCAAGGGAAACAGAGCAGTGGAATTTTCATCGGCCCATTTTACTATTACTTCATTACGTTTTTCTATTTTCTTACAAATCTTGATCCAATAGCTTCAGGTATTGCCGCAGGTGTGACAAGTGTTATGACGTTCTTCGCACTATTTTTTATAACAAAGAGAATATTCTCTTCTCAGGTTGCTCTTATAGCTTCTTTTCTCTATGCAATTTCTTTTTATACTATCTACTCTGACCGGGTACAGTGGCCGGTAAATTTTATTCCTGTGCTCTCGCTTGGTATTTTCTTTGCAATCTACCAGGTAATGCTTGGAAAGATTAAGTATCTCTACCTTCTGATGTTTCTCCTCGGGTTCTCTTTCCATATTCACTTCACGTCTATTTTTTATCTCCCGCTCATTCTTCTTACACTCCCATTTTTTACAAGAAATAAAGCAACGCTTTTACATGTTCTTGCAGCTTCCCTCCTGTTTCTTATTTGGTTAATTCCTTTATTTCTTGCTTCAAGTACTAAAGAATCCCTACCAGTGCATAGTTTATCCTCATTTCTCCAGAATAATTATCATGGATTCCATCTACGGAGATTTCTCCAAATTGCAAATGACGCTTTTTATGAATTCCAGAATCCGTTACTTTTCCCCGCGCTTTATCCATTAAAGTTTTTGTTTCTTCCGTTATTCCTCTTTCTTTATGGCATGAAGAAACCATCAAGACAAAAAACATTTTTTTGCTATCTTTTAATACTATGGACTTTTATACCCTGGATACTTTTTTCTACGTATAAGGGTGATCTGACTGATTATTACTTTTCTGGAATACGTCTTCAGGTCATAATAATAGTCTCGTATCTTGCTTTTCTCCTCCTTAAGAGTAGAAAGAAAGTCTTTCTGGGAACCTTTATTTTACTGTTTTGCGTTTATGTACTTAAGAATATACAGGAATTTGTTACCTTTAAAGAGAGAGGTCTCGGTTTTTATAGACAAAAAGTGCTACAAGATATAAAGGATGGAAAAGGGAACGAATTTACCTATGGTTCTCCAGAGACGTATTTATACTATTTTTACAAACGTAAGTTTTATGGTGTGGAATGAATAAGAAAAAGCTATTCCTTATTATTCTTCTTTTCGCGACGATGTTTCGATCATATCGTTTGGCGACAGTTCCTCCTTCTGCGTCACTTGATGAGGTTTCTATTGGCTATAATGCATATTCAATACTTCAAACAGGTCAGGATGAATACGGTTATTCGTATCCTTTGCTTCTTAGAGCATATGATGACTGGCGACCGGGATTATATGTCTACCTTGTTGTTCCTTTCGTTTCGTTATTAGGCCTTACAGTTACGTCGGTTCGGCTACCTTCGGTACTTCTTTCAATTCTCACTGTTCCTCTTGTTTATCTTCTCGTTAAAGAATTATTTAACACGAAAAAAATTACTCTAGGGAAGAGAGAGCTCTTATCAGATGATATAGCTTTTGTCACATTTGCACTTTTTGCTGTTTCTCCATGGCACATCTACATCTCTCGGTTAGGTCATGAAGTTAATCTGGGGTTCTTTACGGTACTCCTTGGTATCTACCTCTTTTTAAAAGGGATACACTCTGACAAATGGTACTTTCTCTTCTTCTCCTTTCTTAGTTTTGCTATCTCCCTCTATGCTTATCAGAGTCAGAAAATAGTTACGCCAATACTCCTTTTAACACTCTGCACGTTATTCATAAAAGAGTTGTGGAAACAAAAGTCTATCGTGATACTCAGTGGCATAATCTGTATTGTTCTTCTCATCCCACTTTTTGTAGTATCTTCAAAGCCGGATGCTCTCATCCGTTTCAGAGCTACAAATGCTTTTTCAAGAGATAGCTCAGTGTTTCAAGAAGAGCAAAAGAAATATGTTGCAGCAAAACTAAGAGGCGATAGGTTAGGGTCCCTTGAGCATAGCGAAAAAATAGTTTTCCCGAAAATCTTTTTACAGAATTATCTTTCTCATTTTAACCCACAATGGCTATTTCTCAATATTCATGAAGATCGACATAAAATTCCTCAGGTAGGACTTCTGTACGCTTGGGAGGTACTATCTATTCTTATCGGAATAATAGTACTCATAAGAGTAAATATGTCCGGGAGAATAAAAGCATTTCTTTTTATATGGTTTCTTACATCTCCATTTCCTGCAGCAATTACGACCGATGCACCGCATGCTATGCGTACCTTTACCTTTTTACCAACCTGGCAGATAGTATCCGGTGTGGGGTGTGTGTTTTTACTAAGTATGATAAAAGATCAGAAAAAAGAATTAGCGAAGGGGGCATTTCTTATTCTTATGATTACGAGCGTTACGTTTATGTCTTTTGAGTATTTCACTGTATTTCCGAAAACACAGTCAGGATCGTTTCAGTATGCGCTTGCTCAGTCAATGCAGGATATAAGGAGTGTAAAAAAAGATGCTCCTATTGTTGTTTCAAACAAAGATAATCTCTACCAATCCTATATGTTCTATCTTTTTTATACTCGCTATGATCCAAAGGCTTATCTCAACCTTGGAGGTACAAAGTCCGGTGGATATGCAGAGTCACATACAATTGAAAATGTATCCTTTCGTCCAATAGTCTGGGAAAACGAGCAGGCAGGTGTTTTTATCGGTAACCCATTAGATTTTCCTCAAGATGTCACTAAAAAAAGTTTCAAGAACCTTGATGGAAAAGAGGCAGTCGTAATAGTAAAAAATGAATAAAAAACTGTATCTCATCCTTTCTCTCGTTTTTATTTTAATCGCCTTTGCTTTTCGTGCGAGCGAAACGATCTCCCATAATTTTCTCTTTTTAGTAGATCAGGGGAGGGATATGATGGAAGTAAAAGGTATCCTTTATGATCATCATTTAACTCTCATTGGACCATATACTAGCTTACAGGGAGTGTTCCAAGGTCCTTTGTGGTACTACCTACTCGCCATACCTACATTCCTTGCTCATGGAGATCCCTGGGGTGCAGTCGTGCTTATGCTTATTATTAGCATGAGTACGATACTTATAGCGACATTCTTCATGAACAAATTATTTGGCAAAACTGCAGCTCTTTTTACTTTGTTTCTCTTCACCTTCAGTCCAGAGGCTATCGCTGCAGCCACCTACAGCTGGAATCCACACCCAATGTGGTTACTGATTATTCTGTATATCTTTATACTTTTTTTTGTTGTGGAAAGAAAGCTGAAATATCATCTTTTCTTGTGGCCTATTATTTTTCTCATGTTTCATTTTGAAACAGCGCTTGCTGTTTTTTTCTTTATAGGTACTCTTCTCTACTTGGGTATTTTTCACAGAGTCGTATATAAAACAAAGTTTTTCGTCTTAGGATTTATAGTAGGTGTTAGCCTCTTTCTTCCTCAAGTACTTTTTGATATACGCCACGAATTTTTGATGACTAAGTCTGTGATGCGTTTGTTTCAAGGAAGTACTCAGGGGTTGACGGTGAAGGGTGAAGATTATTCATATGTAGCTTTAGTTAAAAATCATATTGATTTGTTTTACTATAACTTCCGCACTACATTTCCTCGCGACGGATATCTGCAGTATCTTCCACAAGTTGTTTTAGTTTATCTTCTTTTTTCTCTGGGTAGCGTTTTTCGAAAAAAGAAGAAAGATAAAGATACTAGTTTTGCATTTATTCACATGATAACGGGTATGGTAGTGATTATGTTTCTTTTATCACTTTTATATCCATTCCCGATACGCTACTGGTTCTTGACAGGTTTTCAGGGATTTTTTCTGGTACTATTGGGATTACTTTTTAGTCGAACATGGGAAAAGCGCATTGGTAAAGTATTCCTCATCTTCGTGGGAGTACTCTTTTTCTTTTATGGGAGTATTCGTCTCTATAATCTATATGCGTTGCCTGATTATGGGGGTATAGCGAAGTTTCAAGGGAAAATAGATGCGGTAAAAACACTCTATCAAGAAGCAGATGAAAAAGAGTTTAACGTTCTCATATTCACACCACCAGTCTATACAGATGTATACGACTATTTGCTTTGGTGGTATGGAAAGAAGAGATTTGGTTTTGTTCCCAGATATGAAAAAGGTGATTCATTTTTTCTCCTCATAGAACCAGATCCTGAAAAACCCTGGAGTTACAATGGTTGGCTTGAAACAGTGGTGAAAACTGGTAATATAGAGTATACCAAGCAATTAAGAAGCGGACTGATTATTCAAAAACGGACACTCAATGAAAATAAAAAATAACTTATTGTTTTTATTCCTCTTTCTTATTCTTTTATTGCCTCTTTTTGATTTACTCCATCCGGGACTGCCAATTACTCATGACGGAAAAGATCATGTCGCAAGGATTGCTAATTTTTATCGAAATCTTTCTGAAGGAAATATACTACCCCGTTGGGCTCCTGACCTCAATTGGAGTTATGGTCACCCAATTTTGATGTTTTTATATCCCTTACCATCGTACTCTGCTTCGCTATTCCATTTTTTAGGATTGAGCCTTATTGACAGCACAAAAGCAGTTTTCGGGATAAGTTTTGTCCTCAGCGGATTAACTATGTTTCTCTGGGCACGAAAGCTATGGGGAGATATTCCTGGCCTCGCAGCTGCATTTCTTTATGCCTTTGCTCCCTATCGTTTTGTGGATCTTTATGTTCGCGGTGCTATAGGAGAGCATGTTGCCTTTATTTTTCCACCCCTCATTCTTTATTTTTTAACAAGAATTGCTGAAAAAGGAAATAGTCGTTTTTCCGTGATCGGAGGAAGTCTGGCTGTTGCAGGACTCATGCTTTCCCACAATGCGATTAGCCTTATGTTTTATCCGCTTCTTCTTCTGTACATTCTCTACCTTTTCCGATCCAGAAAACTCGGTAAGGTATTTCTTTATAAAACAGTCTTTGTATTTGTTCTTGGAATGGGTCTATCCTCATTTTTCTGGATTCCGGCATTTCTTGAGGGGAAGTATACGTTGCGTGACAAGGTAAGTGCAGGTGAGTACGCAAAACGATTTGTTCAAATTAAAGATTTCCTCTATGGTTCTTGGAATTATGGAGGTACAGGACAGTTCACGGTCCAAGTCGGCATACTACACTGGCTGGCTGTCGTTGGAGCTTTTATTCTAACAGTGAAAAAAAGTTACAAGAATCCTTACAGAGCTTTCATGATAGTGCTTCTTCTCGTTTTCTTTTTCTCGCTCTTTATTATGTCAAATTTTTCATCTCCTATTTGGAAAATTATCACAACACTACAGAAATTTCAGTTTCCTTGGCGCTTTTTAAGCGTAACTGTCTTTGTGACTGCGGTACTCGGCGCGATCAGTCTTTTTCTTGCGCCTAAAAAGATACAAAAATATATCTTTTTTGTTGGACTCTTTTTTCTCCTCATTTCCCAAAAAGATTATTGGCATGCTAACAATTTCCTAATGCTTCCTGATTCGTTTTTCCAGAGAACGTATTATGGAACAACTGATACTGGAGAAAGTGCTCCAATTTGGTCTATCCGCTTTATGGAGCGTCCATTTAAAAAAGAAGCTGAAGTTGTGGAAGGAGAGGGCACTATTATTCAGACTTTACGTAAGTCGACCCAACATATGTATACGATCGATGCAAAAACGACTGTTAGAATTCGTGAGAATACTCTCTACTTTCCGGGCTGGAATGTTTTCGTCGATGGACAAGTTCTGCCTATTGATGCCGTCAATTTCCAAGATGAACGACATAGAGGTCTGATGACGTACTATGTATCTCCGGGAAAGCATGTCGTTACTATTCAATTCGGTGAAACAAAGTTAAGAAGATTTGCGGATATGGTAAGTATAGTGAGTGTTCTGGGGGTGCTTGCACTCTTATTCTTGCCGAAAAAACTATGGCTACGTTAAGTGTTGTCCTTGCCACATACAATGAAGAAAAAAACCTGCGAGAGTGTTTAGCTTCTGTTAAACAACTCGCGGAAGAGATTGTAATAGTCGATGGCGGGTCATCAGATAAGACAGTAGAGATCGCGAAAGAATTCAATGCAAAGATAATTCATACTGATAATCCACCGATTTTCCATATCAATAAGCAGAAAGCAATCGATAAGGCTTCCTCAGACTGGATACTTCAACTCGATGCAGACGAACGAGTAAGTATAGAGTTAGCAGCTGAAATACAAAAAGTACTTCATGAGGAAAAGGAAAAAAACGGATTTTGGATTCCTAGAAAAAATTTCTTTCTTGGGAGATTCTTAATGAAAGGTGGGCAGTATCCTGACTATACGCTTCGGCTGTACCGCCGAGGAAAGGGAAAATTACCCCAAAAAAGTGTTCATGAGCAAGCAGTGGTTGATGGTAAGGTAGGTTTTTTGACACATCCTTTAACACATATTGCAGATCCTTCACTCACGAGGTATTTGTTGCGATTTGGTAGATACACCGATCTCATTGCTGATGAACTGTCTGAAAGCAATACAAAGCCTACACTTACGCAGAGCATAAAACAGCTTCTGCTTCTTCCCAGTTATTGGTTTTTACTAACGTATGTACGCCATAAAGGATTTATGGACTCTTGGCAAGGGTTTGTTTTTTCATTCTTCTCTGCATTGCGCTTTCCAGTATCTTATGTAAAATATCTACAGAGGAGAAAAAAAAGATGAAAAAGATGCTTGTTACCGGCGGTGCAGGATATATTGGTGGGATTATGACTCATCGATTACTCGACGAAGGAGTAGATGTAGTTGTCGTTGATAGTCTTGAGAAAGGATATCGTGATTCAGTACCACCAAAAGCAACCTTTGTTGTAGGAAATCTTCTTGATAATGGGTTTGTATCAAAGCTGTTTCGTGACCATGAGTTTGATGGAGTATTGCATTTCGCTGCATACATATCTATGGGGGAGTCAATGCAACTACCTGGTAAATATTTTAGTAATAATGTACAAACAGCAGTACATTTACTTGATGCAATGGCGGAACATAAGGTTTCTCGTTTTATTTTTTCATCAACAGCAGGTGTCTATGGCAACCCAACGCAGGTGCCAATTCCAGAGACACATGTAACAAAACCGACGAACCCCTATGGAGAAAGTAAGCTTATCGTAGAACAGATGCTGCATTGGTATGGCGAGATACACGGTATAAATCATGTAATTCTTCGTTATTTTAATGCTGCAGGAGCAATGGGTGATGGCAGTATGGGAGAAATGCATAAACCTGAAACCCATATTATTCCTAGCGCGATTCAAGCAGCACTAAGAGGAGAGTCATTTGATCTTTACGGTACTGATTATGCTACTGATGACGGTACTGCAGTACGAGATTATATTCATGTTCTTGATTTGGCGGAAGCGCATATTCTTGCTATGCATCACTTAGTTGATCGAAGGGGACGATTTATCTATAACGTAGGAACAGGAAAAGGCTACTCAAATAGAGAAGTTGTTGATATGGTAAAGAAGGTTTCAGGGAAATCACTCAACATCACAGAAAAACCTCGACGCCCTGGAGATGCAGATGTATTGGTAGCAGATCCAACGAAGATAAAGCAGGAACTATTCTTTAGTCCGAAATCATCAGACCTCGAGACGATAGTAAAAACTGCCTGGGAATTTCATAAAAAGCATAATTCATGAGATTTTTTCTATCCCTTCTTCTTCTCTTCCCCCTCCTTTTTCCTTATGGGGTTCTTGCAGCGTCATCGTATGTACTTCCGTATCCATCAAGTATGCCCGGGAGCAAGTTTTATGTACTCTCCAAGCTCTCAGAGAAAGTATCTCGTTACTGGTATTTCGGGAATTTTGGACAGTTTGCATACCACCTTAAAGAATCAGACAAATACCTCGTTGAGGCAAAAACGTTATTTGAGTACGATCAATACTTGCTCGCTGTAGCTGCTCTCCACAAGTCAGATGATTATTTTTCATTAACTTCTCAGTTTCTCGATCGTGCAAAAAAAGAAGGTAAAGATGTTTCCGAAAAAGAAAAAATACTCCAATCAGCAGCAGAGAAACATATTGAGGTACTCAAATCCTTAGAAATTGTTTTACCAGAAACGTTTCTCTGGGTACCAGAAAAATCTCAATCTCAAGACTTACAAATAAAAAAGGACATACAAGCAGCAATTAAGGTACGAATGGGATCATTATGAGGAAAATCTTTTTACTATCATATATGGTGTTTCTTTTGTGTGTGGTTATTTTTTCATACGTCTTTATTGACCCGAACCTTATCTATTTGAAGCCATATGTGCCAGGCTTTTTAGCCGCGTCTCAGCAGATAAAGACTACTCTTTATGTCGTGATGATCGTAATTTTTTTCCTCTTTTATTGGGGTTGGATATCTTTACTCAAAAAAAATACCCTCCGAAACAGTGACGTAATTTTTGGCATATATCTTACAGTAATTATTTTGTTTTTCTCCTATTCCGCAATGCTTTCCCATGATGTTTTTAATTATATTGCTACTGCGAAAACACTTTTTTTCTATCATGAAAACCCTTATGTGATAATGCCGATAGAGTTTTTGCAAGACCCGCTTTTACTTTTTATGCATGCCGCGAATAAAACTGCTTTGTATGGGCCTGTATGGCTACTACTAACCGGTGTTCCGTACCTTGCAGGTTTAGGACACTTCATCTTGACCTTCTTACTATTTAAAGGAATGGTTGTAGTTTTTTTCCTCGGCACCATTTTTCTCTTAAAAAAGATGACAAATGATATGATGAGTATTGCGTTTTTTGTTTTTAATCCACTTGTGGTGATAGAAACACTTATCGGTAATCATAACGACATCGTAATGATGTTTTTCGTACTACTTGCATACATGCTCCTCAGGAAGAAAAATCTTCTCTTGTCTTCTTTTTCATTACTGTTATCGGTATTAGTGAAGTTTGCTACAATTTTTCTTATTCCTGTTTTTCTTTTCGTCTGGTGGGAAGGACTACAAGGAAAAAAAATGTCTGAAAATCATCCCTACTATCTCGGGCTACTCGCAATGGCAATTATTTTTTTACTTTCACCACTTCGTGAAGAGATTTACCCCTGGTATGCTGTCTGGTTATTAGTTTTTCTACCATTTATCTATAAAAATACTCTGCTTCGATCTCTTCTCATAGCCCTCTCATTCGGTTTATTACTACGATATGTGCCATATATGTTCTTACTTACTCATTTTGGGATAACGCCTCTTGTTAAAGTATTGGTAACATTTGTGCCAATTGCTGCTGTAGGATTGTATCTCCTTGCACAAAAGTACATATGGTCAAAAAATACTACTCGATAGTTATCATTCTTCTTTTCTCATTTTTATCAGGATATGCACTTTTGCATGATGGACTTCCACCGACGCATGATGGTGAGTATCATGTCATACGTTTTTTTCAGTTTGACAAAATGCTTCATGCTGGTAGTATCTACCCACGCTGGGCTCCAGATTTGAATAACGGGTACGGTGTTCCTCTATTTAATTTTGTCTATCCTTTACCTAATTATGTTGCATCATTTCTCTACCTTGTAGGGATAAGTTTTATTGATTCTTTTAAGCTTAGTCTTTTTATCGCTACCGTCATTGGAGCAGTAGGGATGTATTTCTGGAGCAAAACGTTCTGGGGAGAAAAAGGAGGAATAGTTTCGTCAGTATTTTACTCATTTGCTCCTTATCGATTCGTAGACACATATATAAGAGGTTCAATAGGAGAAGTATGGGCTTTGGCACTTTTCCCTTGCTTTTTATGGGCAATAACAGAGTATTTTAAGACACGAACTTATCGTTACTTTTTTCTTTCAGTACTTTTTTTAAGCCTCGTGATTTTTTCTCATAATATTCTTGCAGTCATGTTTTTCTGCTTTGCGGTCGTCTACGCACTGATGCTTTTTTTCTACCAAAAACAGCCGGTGACGATGCTTCTTAAGAGCCTTGTGATTCTTCTTTCGGGACTCCTTGTCAGTAGTGTTTTCTGGCTACCTGCATTAGTTGAGAAACAGTATGTCGTGGGGCTGCAGATATATGAAATCGGCAAAAATTTTCCTGAACTTTATCAACTCCTCATTCCTTCATGGGGATCTGGGTTTTCGGAAGGAAATCTACAGAATCAAATGTCATATCAGTTAGGGGTAGCGAATATATTTGTAATATTTCTTAGCATAGTACTCCTTTTTAAATATAAAAAAAAGAAAAATCGTGAAGCATATATTATTTTTGTATGTTTACTTGTTCTTTTTATCACTATTTTCTTAATGCTTCGTTACTCTCTACCGTTATGGAATGCATTACCTCTTTTGCAGTATTTTCAATTCCCGTGGCGTCTGTTAAGTCTTGTGATAGTTATTAGCTCATTTTTAGCAGGATGGGTTGCAATTTCTTTCTGGAAAGAAAAATTCATGCCCTATATATTAGTTTTCTTGGTAGTAATTCTTGGTATTGGATATGCACGTCCAGATCACTATTTATATAGGAATGATTCGTACTATACAACAAGAAGCAACTTTATCGACGGCACAAATAGCCCAGGAAATTTATTTAACACGAAATGGTTGTCAGTCGTACCTAAAAAGATGCAAGAGCGAGCAGCTTTTTCATCAGGATCGGTAGAAATAAAAAAAACGAGCGTTATCGACTATACTTTCACGACACGGGGAGAAAAGAACGGAGTGCTACATGTTTATCTTGCTTACTTTCCCGGTTGGATCGGTAGTATTGATAATAAGCAGGTTGCGCTGGAAAATGAAAAGGGAATACTGGCCATCAAGGTGCCTAAAGGGGAGCATACCATTCATGTACAATTTACTGATACAATAATAAGAAGCATCGGGAAGTATATGACTATCATTTCTTTTTTTCTTCTCGTACTACCGTTGTTGTTTAATAACAAACAGGGAAAAGCGACTCAAAAATCATGAATATTGCCTTAGATATTTCACCTCTGAGTACTGGGCATAGCGTCCGTGGATCAGGATTCTATGTCCGTCATTTACAAGATGCTTTCCTCCGTTACTTTCCTGAAGAGAAGTATTCATTTTTCAATGGTAGGAATGAAACGCCAAAGAGTTATGACATACTTCATGTTCCGTACTTCGATCCGTTCTTTCTGACACTTGGCTCAGGAGTGGCAAAAAAGACCGTCATAACAATACATGATCTTATTCCTCTCGTTTTTCCACAACACTTCCCCGCAGGCATAAGAGGCAGTCTTATTTGGTTTTTTCAACGTGCGAAACTACAGCATATTGCTGCCATCATTACTGACTCGGAGTCATCCAAAAAAGATATCATTCGTCTTGTGGGTGTTCCTGAAGAGCTTGTTTACGTCATCCCGCTTGCAGCAGGGACGATGTTTAATGAGGCGCTGATCACTGAGCATGATGCAAAAGCATTGCGAGAAAAGTATCATCTTCCAAGGGAGTTCGCTCTTTATGTTGGTGATGCAACATGGAATAAAAATCTTCCTCGCCTGATAAGCGCTGTTAAGAAAAAAGAAGTTCCTTTCGTCATGGTAGGGAAAGCGCTTACGGAAAAAACTGTCAATCCCGGCAATATATGGAACAAAGATCTCGGCACCATCCAATCGGAGACAGAAGGAGTTCCCTTTATTCAAAAATTAGGATTCCTTTCGACCGAGGAACTGGCCTTACTCTACAAAGTTGCATCTGTTTTAGTAATGCCATCTCTCTATGAGGGGTTCGGGTTACCAGTATTAGAAGCAATGTCTTCGGGTTGCCCGGTGATTACGACAAAGCGAGGTTCACTTCCTGAGGTTGCACAGGATGCTTGTTATTATGTTGATGCAGAGGACGAAGAAAGTATAGGAAAGGGTATAGAGACGGTGTTAGGCGATAGATCTCTTCAAAAGAAGTTGTCACTTCAGGGGCTCGAACAATCGAAGAAATTTTCTTGGAAAAAAACCTCGCAGAAAACAATGAATGTATATAACAGTCTTAAGAAATGATAAAAAAACTATTTGCAAATACCTTTGTCGGCGCAACAGTCATGATGTACGTCGCTACGGCGTCGATAAGTATTGGAAACTATCTCTACCATCTGCTTATGGCGAGGATGCTTACCAGGCCAATGCTGGGAGAGCTCGAGGGTACAGTGGCATTTTTCTACATTTTTTCAGTTCCACTTAATACGATGGCTCTCGTCGTTATTAAATTTACCGCTACCTACAAAGGAAGAGGAGATCATAAAGCAATCGGTATACTGCATTCATATTTCATGCGAATAATCTCGATATATGGTGTAATAGGATCCGTCATCCTTCTTCTTCTTTCTCCCTTTATAGCGTCATTTCTTCATCTCTCATCGTATTACATCATGTTACTTGTTGTTGTTAGTTTCTTCGTGAGTCTTTATACGTTTTTAGGAAGAAGCATGCTTCAAGGTCTGACGGATTTTTCTGGTTATGCTGTGTCAAATACCGTAGAAGCAGTGGCAAAACTGCTTTTTGCGTTTCTTCTGGTTACTATTGGACTTAAGACTACTGGCGCATTTGGTGCAATTACGATAAGTATCGTTTTTAGTTTTTTTGTGACAATGTGGTTGATCAGGAAATATAAGAGTGAAAAAGGGACATTTACTGATCAGAAGGCAGTACGAAATTATGCTATTCCTGTTTTCTTAACGACTCTTTCCTTAACATCCCTTTTTACCTCTGATCTTATATTGGTACGGCATTTTTTCCCGGGAGCTCTTTCAGGGGACTATAGTGTCCTTTCAGTAATGGGAAAAGTAATCTATTTTGCAGTGGCACCTATCGCGCTCGTTCTGTTCCCTTTGGTTTCAGAGCAACATGCTAAAGGGGGAAAACATGGTCATTTTCTCCTCTATAGCGTATTGTTAACCGGAGCCGGAGCATCGTTTATTGTTTTTCTCTACTTTGTCGTTCCGGGTTTTATGATCAGCATGCTTCCTGGGAAAGCGTATCTGCATATAGCATCGCTTTTGGGTGTGTTTGGGATCTTTATTGCACTCTATTCGTTGCTAACAGTTAGCTCAAATTATTTTCTCTCAACCCATAAGATACTTCCCAATATTTTTATACTCTTTGGAGCCCTGTTGCAGATAGTAGGGATAGTATTTTTCCACAAAGATTTACTTCAAGTCATTGCTGTTTCTATTACTGTTGTGTTTTTACTTCTGATCTCTCATTTGCTATACTACATTTATTCGCTCAACAAACGATAATTCTTCTTTTATCTCTATGCCGAGTTCGAAAAGACATCTCGTTTCATTAATTATCCCAACCTATAAACAAGAAAAGACGATTGCTCACGATCTTATGCGAATTCGAGACGTCTTGGAGCAAGTACGATACGATTACGAGATTATTGTCGTTGTCGATGGGATGGTGGATGATACTTTCAAAAATGCAAAAAAAGTAGGTTCCTCAAAGATATTTGTTACAGGATACAAAACTAATTTTGGAAAAGGACATGCTGTTCGATTTGGTATGGCAAAGGCGAAAGGGGATATTGTTGGTTTTATCGATGCTGGGATGGACTTGCATCCGAATGGACTATCTATGCTACTTGAGCACTTTGAGTGGTATAACGCAGACATCATTGTAGGAAGCAAGCTCCATCCAGTATCAAAAGTGAACTATCCCTTTGGACGGAAAGTCTTATCATGGGGGTACAGGTCACTTGTCAGAGTACTTTTTGGGCTGCAAATTAAGGATACACAAGTTGGTATGAAGTTTTTTCGAAGGAAGGTTCTTGAGGATGTATTACCCCGCCTGTTGGTGAAGACCTATGCTATCGATATTGAGGTTCTCGCGGTAGCCTATTATTTGGGGTATAAACGCATCTATGAAGCTCCAATAGAACTCGATTTTACGGGTCTCTCCTCAATTGCCTCAAAAGGCTTCTGGAAAACTATTATTCACATGCTCTGGGATACTGCAGCTGTCTATTACCGTTTGAAGATTCTTCATTATTATGATGATGGTAATAAGCGTAAATGGAAGTATGACCCCGAATTAAATTTCCGTATCAATCTACCATAATATGAAAATTGTTATTACCGGAGGAGCAGGGTTTATAGGAAGTAACACTGCATTTTATTACTTAAATCGAGGAGATGAAGTGATCATTCTTGATAACTTTTCAAGACGGGGAACGAAATCGAATCTTGATTGGCTCAATAATGCAGCGAAAAAGAAACCTTCTGTCATAGAGGCAGACGTACGTTCCGATAACAAAAAAATTGAAACTTCGGTGGCAGCAGCCGATGCAATTTTTCATTTTGCAGGTCAAGTAGCGGTTACAACATCAGTAGAAAATCCACGAGAAGACTTCGAGATTAACGCTCTAGGGACTTTTAATGTTCTTGAAGCGCTAAGAAAAACAAGTAGTCGTGCAACATTTATCTACAGCTCCACGAACAAAGTCTATGGAGGACTTGAGGATGCCGTTGTTTTAGAGGAAGAGTCAAAGTACTCTTTTAAAGAGTATCCTTTAGGGATATCAGAGAGTCATGCTTTAGATTTTCATTCACCCTACGGATGTAGTAAGGGAGCAGCCGATCAATATGTGCGTGACTATCATAGAATATATAAACTGAATACGATCGTTTTTCGTCAGTCATGTATTTATGGACCCCGTCAGTTCGGTATTGAAGATCAGGGCTGGGTCGCATGGTTTATTATTGCGATTATGCAGGGGAAAAAGATAACCGTTTATGGGAATGGAAAGCAAGTAAGAGATTTACTCTATATTGATGATCTTATACGGGCGTACGAGTTAGCAATTACTCATAAAGAAAAAACAATAGGAAATATTTATAATATAGGCGGAGGACCCACAAATACACTTGCGATTTGGTTAGAATTCAAGCCACTTTTAGAAACGCTTTTCGACAAGAAGATAGATGCAATATTTTCTGACTGGCGCCCTGGTGATCAGCCGATATTTGTTGCCGACATTAGAAAGGCTAAAGAAGACTTTAATTGGTCTCCAAAGATAAACGTAAGGCAAGGAATTAAAAAGCTTTATGAATGGGTTAGCTCTCATAAAGAACTTTTTCATGAATAATGAATATCTTGATCTTAAACTGGAAAGATATAAAAAACCCCGAGGTCGGTGGTGCTGAAATAATCGCATTCGAGTTGGCACGTAAATTAAAGCGGGATGGCCATACAGTTACATTCTTCTCTCGCAATTTTAAGAACGCATCCGCAGAAGAGACCATTGATGGCGTAAAGATTATTCGAAGAGGGAACAAATTCTCCGTATACTTTCACGCGTTTTTATACTATCGATCGCTATCGGTAAAACCTGATAAAGTGATTGATATGATAAATACTATCTGTTGGCAGACGCCTCTCTATGTTCCTGAAAAGAAGATAATTGCCTATGTAAATCAGTTAGCTAAAGAAGTTCTTTTTTATGAGCTTCCTTTACTTCTCTCATTTTTCTCGTATCTTTTTGAAAGGCTTGAGTATCTCCCTTATAAAAGGACGAAGTTTATCGTCTATTCTGAAAGCACAAAACAAGACCTCATATCATTTGGTGTAGAAAAGAACAAGCTGTCTGTATTCCCACTAGGAGTGGATCATAAGCGGTATGTACAGGGTAATAAGAAGGCAAAAGACCCTCTCTTTGTTTTTGTGGCTCGACTCGTTCGAATGAAGAGAGCGGATCTGTGTATAGAAGCAATGAGAATTGTTCTCAAGCATTCTCCGAAGGCGAGATTAGCAATCATTGGAAACGGCCCTGACGAAGAGCGATTACAGAAAATGGTGAAAGGATATCATCTTCAGAAGAGTGTTGTATTTATCACAAAAAGCAACTTTTTTGTCGATAAAAACCCGTCCGATATAAAAGTAGAATGGATGCAAGAAGCATGGGCTCTGCTACTTCCCTCAGTTAAAGAAGGATGGGGAATGGTAGTAACAGAAGCGGCTGCATGCGGTACACCGGCGATAGTAAGTGGTGTGACCGGATTAGTGGATTCAGTAAAATCTGGGGAAACAGGGCTTATTCTGTCAAAAAATCCTGATGCTTCAGAGCTTTCTGCAGCGATGCAAAAGATCATCAAAGATAAGGGTCTAAGAATACAGCTAGGAGTTGGAGCTGTAGCATGGAGTAAACAGTTTACGTGGGAAAAAAGCTATGAAACATTTAAAGAGATTCTGTTCCAATCGAAATGATTACTTTACCTAAAATAAGCATCGTTATAGTAACGTTTAACAATGCCCGTACCATCGAGACAACTGTTCGATACATCTTGTCACAATCCTACCCAAAACATTTAATAGAATACCTTAATGTGGACGGAGGATCGACTGATGATACGTTATCAATTTTGAAGAAATACGGCTTTACAAGTATAAAAAGTCCGATAAAGAAAAATGCTGAAGCACAGCGTGCAATAGCTTTACGAGAAGCAAAGAACAACTTGATCGTATCAATAGATGCAGATAACTATCTTCTGGACACAGATTGGATTGAGAGGATGGTACAACCCTTTATTGATGATCCGTCAGTAGTTCATGCAAATACCCTCCACT